>Ga0189275_100056_pt1 | contig 231533 bp, 214 predicted proteins | sample N19A6minimetaG_FD_130329 | JGI IMG/M metagenome (GOLD analysis project Ga0189275, IMG submission 130329) | Marine microbial communities from the Costa Rica Dome - N19 A6 mini metaG | ecosystem: Environmental > Aquatic > Marine > Oceanic > Photic zone | place: Costa Rica: the Eastern Pacific...
CAGGTCCGTCTCAAGACCGCTAATCGTCTCCTGCGCGGCCTTCGCCCGGTCTTCGGCATCCTGCTGATCCCGCCGGGCCTTCTCCAGGTCCGTCTCAAGACCGCTAATCGTCTCCTGCGCGGCGTTCGCCCGGTCTTCGGCATCCTTCTGGTCGCCCCGGGCGGTTTCCAGATCCGCCATCGCGTCTGCGATCACGGCCTCTGCCCGTTCGGCCTCCGCGGTCTTGATAGCCAGTTCGGTTTTCGCCTCTGCCAGCTGGCGCCGGAAACGCTTGTGGGTCGCCAGCAGAATGCTCGTTGCCGCAGCAATCTCTGCATCGATCCGGTCGAGCACCTCCGGCCCGGCCTGCCTGCCTCCACCCTCAAGCACCCGATCGACGGCGCCGACAATTCCCGCGACTGTCGCCGAGAAGCGCGCATCGGCTCCCGAACGGGCCGGCTTGAGAAAGGCCTCCAGGTCGTCCTCGACCTCCTGCCGGTTCCGGGGCCAGGCAAACCCGGCGATGTCCGCCAGGCCGAAGATCCGGTCCGGCCAGTTCACGACATCCGCGCCATAATCCAGAACAAGGTTCGGGGCGTCGCCGAGAACCCGCAGCGTGCTGGTATTGGACTGGGCCCACAACAGACCGGCCTCGTCTGCGCTCATCCCGTCCCGCCGGTCGAGCGAGGCGGCGACGTCGGCGGCCGCACGACGGCAATGGATCAACACGGGCCGGTAGCCAGCCTTCGTGACGGCCTCGATCCAGAAACCCGGGATCAGTGCACAGCGCGGGTCCTTGATGACGATGAGTGGCGCATCGCCATAGACCTCGCCGACGAGCGCGGCAGCGTCCGCAATAGCGGACGTGCCGAAAGACGCCGTAATCCGGCTCTCGGGAACCGGGTCATCCCAGCCGAAATCCTGGGCCTCGAGCAGGCGTTCGTTGAAGTCGACAATCGAGCGCGGCTCCCAATAGCCGGTCTCATTGCCCGCATTGGCCGGCAGCACATCCTCGGGCAGGGCTGCGCCGAACAGGTTGGCGATCCGGGTGCAGGCCGACGTGCCGGACCGGTGCATGCCGAGAACCAGGATGGCCGTCTTCTGGGGGGCGGAGGATTTTGCCATATCGCGCCTGCATGCCTTTTCATTATCCTGCGGACTGTCCGGTCCGGTATCTGTGCGCCGGGTGGCCTACGCCTCGGCGTAGCGCCGGATCGCCTCGCCCATATCGCCGAAATACCGCACCTTGCCCTTCTCGAGGAAAAGCCCCTTGTTGCAGATCCGTTCCAGCAGGCGGTTATTATGCGATGCCAGCACCACGATGCCGGCGGCAGCGACGAGCTCCTCCATGCGCTGGGCGGCCTTTTCGCGGAAGGCCGCGTCACCGGCGCCGATCCACTCGTCCATGATCAGGATGTCGGCATCCAGTGTGGTCGCGATCGAAAAGCTCAGCCGCAGCTGCATGCCGCGCGAATAGGTATCGACCGGCCGCTCCAGATATTCGTCCAGCTCGCTGTAGGCCGCGATCGGTTCGGACAGTTCACGCGCCTGTTTCCAGTTGTATCCGGCTGCCAGCAGTCGCAACTGGATGTTCTCGTAGCCGGTCGCATCCCCATTGATGCCCAGGCCGGTCTCCATGAGCGATTGCACGACGCCCACGGAGTGGACCTTGCCAGCATCCGGAATGACGACACCGGAAAGCACCCGCAGCAAAGAGGTCTTGCCCGCACCATTGGCACCGACCACGCCCAGCTTGTCGCCCTCGGCGAGGTCGAACGAGACTCCGTCCAGGGCGAGCTGGTGGGTCGGTTGCCCGCGAACCGCGGTAAACAGCGGATATTTGAGCGTGATGTCTTGTGCAGAAAGTTTGGTCACGTCGCGGCCCGGTCAAACCCAGTAGAAAATGCGGTTCTTGTTAAGGCGGAAAACCAGCGCGCTGATGGCGCAGCCGGCAATGGTGATCGCCAGCACGATCATCCAGCTGACATACGGCACGGTGCCGTAGACCAGCGGATCGCGGAAAATCGCGATCACGTGCGTGAACGGGTTGTAGTCGGCATACTTGCCGTACTCGCCGAAAGACGCAGGCACCCACAGGATGGGCGTCAGGAAGAAAAGCAGCCGGACGAGGGTCTGGGTCAGGTGGACCAGGTCGCGAACACGCGCACAGATCACGCCCAGAAGAAGCTGGGTCCAGATGCCGTTGATGATCAGTATGGGAATGGACAGCAGGGAGGTCAGCGCAATCCACGGGTCGGGTGCCGGGAAAATCGCCAGAACGATCAGGATGACCAGCCCCGTCAGCGCCAGCTGGATCACGCTCCGCGTCACGCTCTGCAGCACGTAGATGCCATAGGGCAGATCCGTGCCGGTGATCCATCGCGAACTGGCGATGAAAACATTACAGCCTTCAACCAGATTGGCCTGGATGAAGGTCCATATCAGGAAGCCGGTCGACAGCCAGACGGCGAAGAAGGACATTTCCTCGGCCGACAACACACCGAAGATCACGATCTTCACGCCCACGAACATGGCAAAGGAAACAAACAGCCAGGCCGCGCCGAGCAGCGAACGGTGGAAACGGCGGCGCCAGTCGTGCCAGGCCAGCATCAGCCAGAAGCGCCAAAGGCGGATAACAGCAGGCAATTTGATTTCCGGCTGGGTCTGATGAGCGACGGTCACGCGCGTGGTCTTCCTGTTCTGGCCGCACACAAGGCAGCGGCCGTGGACCGGACTTCCTTGGCACAAGATCGGAGCTGTCGCCAACTGCCGAACGGCAGTCGCGGGTGCGAATCGGATGCTTCCAATAGCATCCCCAGTTGCCGCGGGCACGCACTACAAGACAAGCCAGTCCTCCGCCCATTCCAACCGGACACGGTCCATGCGCGGCGGCGCATAGGGGTCGGCAGTGCCCAGACGGGGATGACGTTCAAGAACACGCTGCCATTCGGCACGGTGCCGGTCGCTGACAGGTTCACGGCCACGGCTCGCGGACTCGTCATGAATGCCCGAGACGTCCGGCGTCCAGACGATCGACAATCCGCGGTCACGGACATCGAGACACAGAACAATATCGCTGAAATCCGTCGGCCAGCCTTCGTCCAGCCCGCCGATCTCGCGGTACAGCCCGGTCCGGATGCCCAGGCACGCGCCCGTCACCGCGAAGACGTCCCGCGGCACGGTATAGAGGCCCAAAGGACCGTCGGTGCGCCGCCCCGGTTCCAGATGCGCCGGCAGCCCTTCCCGCGACAGGGTCAGACCGACATGCTGACGCCGCCCGTCGGGATACCGCAGATCCACGCCGACAGCACCGATACCGGGCCGGGCGAGCCAGCCGGACATTACCGTCGTCCATTCTGCACCGAGACCGCGCACATCATTGTTCAGCATCACCAGGTTGGGGCAGGTGGCCAGTGCCGCGCCGGCATTGACCAGCCGGGAGAAATTGAACGCCCCCGCCTCCCGGCAGACGCGGGCGCCGCGATCCCGGGCCGCCTCGATCAGCGCAAGCGCTGCGGCATCGCGTGTCTCGTGATCGACCAGGATCAGCTCGTCCTGCGGCCGCAAACCGGCTTCCACGCTCTCCAGGCAGGCCGCCAGCAGGGCCGGCGCATCCCGCGTGGGAATGACAATCGAGACACCGGTATCGTCCACCGGCACGCCCCCCTGGCGGGTCCAGGGTTGGATGACCTGACTGCGTCCGAGGCACTCGCTGAGATGCACATGATTTTCCGACTGGGCGATGTCCTGGGCGGCACCGGCGCGGAAGGCGATATGCCGCGTCATTGCGCTGGAATAGCGGTCGAGCGCCGCGGCGGCAGCCGGCCGCAGAACCTCGCGGCCTGCCACCAGAAAGTCCCAGGACACGCTGTCCGCGCCGGTCCGCCGGAACACGTTGGCGATACGCCGACGGGCGCCCGGCATCAGGCTGTCGCCGAGGCTGTGCATGCGCTCGAACTCGGCCTGCGACAGGCGCTTGCCGGACTCGTCGAGATGCACGATCCGCACCGGCACCGGCTTGAAGCCCGCCATGCCCGCCGACCTGACAAGCGCCCGCCAGGTCGAACGCGGACGCCGGGCCAGCCGGCGGATCAGCCGGCCGGACGCTGCGGCCAGATGCCGGAGCCGCGCCGGTTCAAGCCGCGCCGCCTGCCGCTCGCCCGTTTCACGGTTTTCCAGCTCGGCCGTGACATCGCCGGCGGCAAGACCGACCAGCGCCGTACCCGGACGCAGCCGGCCCGACGCCTGCCATTCGCCGCCGGCACGCTTCACGAACAGGTCGAATTCCTGATAACTGACCGGCGTGTCGGGCAAACTGACGATAACGGGGCGCAAGCGTCTCACTCTCACTCTTCCCGGAAGGGCCGGATTGAACACATGGCGGAAGACAGCTCGAATTCAGCCCTTCCGGCCGGGAAACCTCTTATGAGCCTGAAGTCGGCCGCCTACCGGGCGGCCCTAAAGACCTACACGCATATCGGCACACGCTTCACACCGCGCCGCCAGCCCTACATGCCCGGCATGCCCGTCCGGGTCGAGGGGTTTCATGGCGAAATTCTCGGCATCGGCGAAACCGCCCGGCAGTTCACCGGCGCATTGATGCAAGCCGGACACGATGCGCGGTCTTGGACTATCGACCCGCGGCTTCGCCCCGCTGGACCGGCCGCGGCCGACCGCACTGCAGCGGCCCTGCGGGTGAGCCATCTCAACCCGGATCAATTACTGGAATTTTCCATGCGCATCGCCAGTCCCGGCGAGCGGCGCATGCCCCATGCCGGCTACTGGGTCTGGGAATTGGGATGCGCCCCGCAGCACTGGCGCCGGGCCGCCCGTCTTGTCGATGCCGTGTGGACGCCGTCCCGCTTCTCCGCCGATGCCATAACGCGCATCCTGCCCGGCGACCGTGTCGCCGAAGTCCTGCCGCCACCGATCTTCGCTGCCGGACCAGTTGAAGCCCCGCCGGGGCTTCCTGGACGGGCAGAGGCCGTCCGGGTGCTGGCGCTGTGCGATCTGCGCTCCTCGGCGGCCCGCAAGAACCCGCTCGGCGCCCTGGCCACGTTCGAGGCTGCGTCGGCCTCGGCAGCCCGCCCGGCGCATCTTGTCCTGAAAGTGACCGGCTCGGCGCAATGCCCAAGCGAGATGGCTCGGCTTGCGGCGCGGGTCGGCGACCGGCCGGACGTCACCCTGCTGGTGAAGGACTTCACCGACGCGCAGATGCTGGGATTGATCGAGGCCTGCCCGATCGCGCTGAGCCTGCATCGATCAGAAGGTTTCGGCCTGCTGGCCGCCCATGCGGCCTATCGCGGCAAGGCGGTAATCGCGACGAACTGGTCGGCCCCGACCGAATTCCTGACCGCCGAAGGCGCCGGCCTGGTCAATTACCGCCTGGTCCCGGTCGAGGACGCACAGGGCATTTATCTCGATGGGCAAAGCTGGGCGGAGCCGGACATCGACCATGCCGCCGACTGGCTCGTCAGGCTGATCGATACGCCCGAGCTGCAACAGTCCATGGGAGAGACCGCGCGACAACACGCCGATGCATGCCTCGGCCCGGCAGCCTGGCAGACCCGCCTGGCTAGCCTTCTCGACGGGCTGGACCCGTCGGTTCCGACTCGATGAACCCCAGTGGATCGCGAACCTGCTCCCAGCCAATCTTGCGCACCGTGAAACTGTCGCTGCGACCATTGCGCTCCATCCGGACCTCGACGTCGTAGAGGCCGACCGAGTGGATCGACTCCCCCAGATAACCGCGCGCGATCGGGACGGTCGCGACGGGACGCGCCTGCCAGCGCACAAGCCAGCCGCCGATCATGATCTCGCCGTCCGGCTGGAGCTGCGGATTGACGGTCTCCAGCCAGGCGAGCGCATTTTCTTTCGCTTCAAGCGCCGCGGCAGACTGCTCGAGGCGGAAGGCAGCGTCTGCCAGCGCTCGCTGCAGCTGGTAGAGCGGGATCATCGCCACGGCGATCAGTGCAATCGCCGCCAGAACCTCGACGACGGAAAAGCCGGCGCGCTTTTTGAGAACCCGGTGTTTCACACCAACCTCCCCGCCACAACAGCCGCGGAGAACCCGGCGACAAGGCCAGGCCCGAACGCATAGCGCGCCGCTCCGGCCTGCCCGCGCAGCAGTGCAAGCAATACCGTAACGGCAACAGCGACAAGCAGCGCCGGACCGACCCAGCCCAGCCCGCACCACAATCCACCGGCCGCGGCGAGGCCGTAATCGCCGGTTCCCAGACCCTGTTTCCGGCTCCGAAGCCAGACCGCAAGACTGCCGCACAAGAGGACCGCCAGCGCAACGCCGGCACCGCCCAGCGCGATGGCCCATGTGGCGTAAGGATGCAGAACGGGCGCTGCCAGGAGCCCCGAGATAAGGAGCCCGGCCGATTGCAGGTCCGCAATGACACCCGACCGCCAGTCAAGCCATGCAGCGGCCAGGGCCAGCGGAACGGCAATAGCGATGGCAACCGCAAGCAGGGCATGCGTGCCGGCCACCAGGGCGGCTCCGCCAGCGACCGGGGCGGAGATGAAAAGCGCGATCCGTACGGGCCATCCGGCCGGGGAGGAGCCGAAGCCGGCGGTGTATCCGCCCAGCCCGCCCGCGAGGAGTACGGTCCCTGTTCCGGCAAGGATGAGCAGGGTGTCGGTCACACCGGATCTAGTTCCCGTCTTCGCCGTTGTCGGCACCGTGCCAGGCGCGGATCTGCATCGGCTCGGACGGTTCCCAAAGCGTCGATGCGGCCCGGGTCTGGTTCTGGAAACCCGTATTGATCGCACCGACGAGCGTATCGACGATACGCTGGCGATCGCTGCGGGTGTTGAGGATGTAGGGCGTTACGAGAACAACCAGCATGGTGCGGCGGCTCGACAGGGTTTCATTGCCGAAGGCATTGCCGATGAAGGGCACGTCCTTCAACAGGGGGACGCCCCCATTGCCGCGCGTGAAACGGTTCTCGATCAATCCGCCCAGAACAGCGGTCTGGCCGTCCTGCAGCGACAGTTCGGAGGTCATGCTGCGGTTGGAAATGATCGGGCTGGCGATCGCCTCGTTCTCATTGGTCTCGGCCGAGGAAACTTCCTGGCTGATTGCCAGGTCGATGCGGTTGCCGCTGTAAACCAGCGGCGCCACGGTCAGGATCACACCAGTCGAACGGTACTGTACCGTCTGGAGAATGTCGGACGAGCCCTGGTTCTGGGTATCCGCAGCGCGCTGCGAGGTGATGATCGGCACGTCGGTGCCCACCTGCACGAAGCCTTCGGAGCCGGATCGTGTGATAATGCGGGGCGTCGAGAGCACATTGATCTGGTTGCTGGACGAACCGGCCGTACCCGTCAGCGTCACCTGGCCGGTATCAACGACAGCAGAGATTCCGCTTTCAGTGTTGATGTTGGCGGAGAATTGCGCGGCCGTATCGGTGTCGAAAACGGCGTCCAGACCAAAATTGACATCATCGGTGAGGGTCACTTCGGCGATGGTCACCTCGATCATCACTTCCGGCAGCGGGGTATCGAGCTGGCGCAGCAGCGACTCGATCTCCGAATACTCCGCGCGGGTTCCAAAGAAGATGATCCGGTTGCCCATCGGGTCCACGGTCAGGCCGTCGCCGCCGCCGATCACGCGGGGCGAATTGTCCCGCTGGCTGCGCTGATTGCGCTGGCCGTCCTCGCTGGTCGGTGCGGTCTGCGACGTCTCGGACGCGCTGCCGGCCGTGCCCGGCGCGGCATGACCCATCGCAACATTGACGACCTGGGCGAGAATCTCCGCGCTTGTATTCTGCACATTGTAGACATGCGCGATCCGCGCCTCGGCCTCATAGGCGTCCGCATCCAGACGGCGCGCCGTGGCGACGACATGGTTGGCCAGCGAGCGCTCCCGCGCAAATACCATCAGCTGATTGGTGTAGTTCAGCGGGAGAAGCGTGATCGCCCGCGGCTGACTGCTGCCCAGCGCAACGTAGTAGCCCTCGACCGTCAGGATGGATTGCAGGTCCCGCGCGAGATCCTGGACGGCCCAGTTGCGCGGCGTGAAGGTGATGACCTGTGTCCCTGCAAAGCGCAGCTCGTCCATCTGCTCGACAATCGCCAGCGCAGCGTCGACCGTGTCGGACAGTCCGCTGAGCACCATCGAATTGCTGCCGCGGTTGGACCGGATGGTCAGCTGGTCGTCTTCCGGGAAAGCCTGTTCGAGGATGACTTCCATGTCCGCCGCATCGATTGCCGTCAGCTCCACGAACTGCACGATAGGACGCAGGTCGCTCGGCACGCTGGGCCGGGCACGCGAGCGGACGAATTGCGGGATCTGGGCGCGCAGCTCGTCCATGCCGACGATCCGGAACAGCCCGTTCTCATAGGTGACGGCGAGCCCGTAATCCTTCAGCGCTTCCTCGACGAGGGCGAGGAAAGTGCTCGGCGGCATGTCGTGCACGCTGCGAAGGGAAATGATGTCGGAGCGCTGCGCCACGTCCGGACCGATGGAGAAGGGCTGGTTCAGCACTTCGCCGAAGACCGTGTTGACGAAGCTCGGCAGCGGCTGCGGCGGCAGGGTGACATTGATTGCCGGACCATCGAGCGTTTCGGTTACCGGGTCATAGCGTCCTGTTCCCGCGGTGCCGCGACCGAGAGAGGGCACGGTACGGGAATCGGTTTGCTCCACGCCCGGTTCGGCACCCGGCTCCCGCAGATCGATCGGGCCGTCGCCCGAAGCGCCGCGGCCTTCGCGTGCATCGCCGCCGGACAGTTCAATCCCCAGCGGACCCGATCCGCTGAGCCAGTCGAACCGCTCTTCCCCGCCCGTGCTGGCACAGGCCGAAAGAACGCTCGCCAGCACCACCGGCATGCTCAAAAACCGCAACTTCATACTAGCCTTCCCTGGAGGGGTACGCATCGAGCGTGCGTGTCCGTCCCTCTCGCTCGAACGTAACAGATGTTGCCGAAATCGCAGCCACTTGCCAATTATCGGCCAGGATATCGCCGATCCGAAGCGTCCGGCAGCTTCCGTCTTCGCGTGCAATGCAGATCGTCCAGCCATCGCCGCGGTTGAGAAAAGCCGCAAGAGCCGGATCGGCAAACGCCGCTTCAACCGCGTCAATGCCCAGCGCTTCAGTGTCTGTATCAACGGCAAGGGCCATATCGCCCAGTGGCTCGGCATCCGGATAGAGACCGCTGGCAACGATCCGCCCCACAAGCGCGTCCACCTCATCCGCCGTCCACGGGTCGACCGGCTGGGCGATCCGCGCATCGCGGTCGACCGACGCGGTTTGACGGCGCTCGCTGCCCGTCAGTCCGAGCGCCAGTGCGCCGGCTGCCAGAAACAGCGCCAGAAGCAAGCGGAAGCCCGAGGTCATGACGCCTCCCCGGTTGCCGTCTCGACAATGGCCGGCGCCCGCAGCGTCGCCTGAACGATCGTGTTGCCGCGCACCCACTGGAAGTCCGATGGCACGACGGCGCCGTCCAGGGTCTGCAGGCGCTGGAAGAAATTCAGGAACTGGCCGTCCCGGTCCCGGGCCGTCAGTGTGATCTCGAACTCCAGCCGCCCGTCCGCCGCGAGCGCGTCCGGCCTCGCCTGCACCTCGACCCGCACCCGGTCCAGACCGGCCTGGGTGGCGGCGCTCTCGATAGCGCTCTGCAGCCGCGCCGAGACGATGCCCGTCGTCGCGCCGCGCCAGAAACTGGCCTCGACCCGTTCCTTCTGGGCGGCCAGTTCCCCCGCCGCATCGAGCCATTGCTGGCCATTCGCCAGGCTGCGCTGGATCGCAAGCGAGCGATCGAGTTCGCGCACATCCTGCTGCCGTGCCGCGACCGAGGTCGCCAGATTGCTCAGCCCGACCGCTGCCAGCAGGACAACAAGTATCCCGACACCGGCCAGCGCCCGTGGTGTAGCCTGCTCGCGAAGGGTATCGATCAGCTTGCGAAGACTGTCCGGCATCAGCTGCGCCCCCCGTTTTCGAAGGTCGCGAAAATCCGCCAGCGATCGGCCCGGCCGCCGGGCTCGAGGCGCACATCGCGCAGCACGGGCGTATCTTCAAGCGCTTCGACCAGACTGGCCAGCGGCAGGTCGGAATTGCCGGCGAGTTCGATTTCCATCCTGCCATCACGGACCGCGAAGGTTTCCAGTGTGGCATCAAACCCGGCGGCAGCTTCTGCGAACACGGCCAGCGCCGCAGCAGGATGCGGTGCTTCAAGCAGTTCCGCATAGGTCTGGAGCGTCCCTGCCAGCGCCATGGACTCGGCGCGGGCCGCAACCACTTCCGACGAGCTTTCGGCAAGCGTCGCCAGCTCGCGCTCAAGCGCGTCCGCCGTCATCGTGGCGCGCAGCCACTGTCCGCCCAGATACAACGCCGGAACCAGGAGCAGCAGAATGGCCAGCGCGAGATGATCGCGTGCCCGAATTCGGGAAACGGCGTCGCCGGCCCGGTTCACCAGAGCGGCGATATCGACATCGCCCTTGGCGTCCGTGCGCTCGGATGTGTCGCCAAAGGCGGGAACCGCCCGCACGAACCGGCGCCACTGCGCCTCGTCCGGCTCATGATCCCACCAGCGGCTGGCGGCGAGCTGGCCGCCCTGCCAGACCTGCCCCTCGAAACCGCCGTCACGACGCCGCAGGACTTCACCCTCGGCGACAGGGTCCAGCAGCGATTCCGGAACGATATCGACTTCGGCTCCAGCGAGCGGTTCCAGGATGTTTTTCGGCCAGCTCCAGATTCCCACTCGTCCACCGGACCAGACCAGCCGGATATCGGGATCTTTGAACGGGGACCGTGCCCGCGCCGCCAGTTTCGCCGCCTGTATGGCACGCATGTCGCGCTGGCCGGCCGGTGCAGGAATGGACTCGAAGTGACAGTGGCGCCGGCTCAGGACCACACGCTCGCCGACGACAAGACGGCGCAGGGGCGTACCGCGCCGGTCGATCGAACCGGCGGCAGTCACCCGGCTATCGACCGGCTTCAGGAAGCGGCTGGATTGGCTCATCCGCGCTCATCCCCAACACGTCACTCACATACTCGCCTCCAATACGGTATCTGTAGGCAAGCGAAAAGGGCGCCCGAACACTTTCCGGTGTCAGCGTATAGACCGAAATCCAGGCGTGCCGCGCCGACCGGTCATGGACAATCACGGCGAACTGGCCTGTTGCCGAGGTCGGGGCCGACAGAATGTCCGCCGCCGGATCGAGTTCCGGCCAGTCGATTCCTGCAAAATCGATCAGATATCCGTCCTGATAGTCTTCATAGGCCTCCTGCGCATCGTCCACCGAGTCGGTGAGCAGCCGGAGCATGGGCATGCCGGCGAGCCGCGCATTGATCTGGCGCGTGCCGCGATCCATGGTCAGGAGAAGAAGCCGGTCGCGGTCCGCACAAATGTCTTCACGCGCCCAGCCGGCGACCTGGCAGATTTCCAGCGGACTGACGATTGGCCGGTTCGGCGGCATACCGGTCTCGGAATAGGCTGCCTGTTCCGCGCCACCCGGACGCCTCAGATCATCCTCGTCCTGGTAGTCGGCCAGCGCTGCGGCCAGCCCGGCCTGACGCAGGTCCGCAATGCCCAGCGCCGTCATCCGCGCATCCCGTCCATCGACGCCCAGTAGTCCGGCGTTGAAAAAGGCCTGCTGATCGAGATAGCGCACGACGAATTCGTCGGCGTAGAGACGCGGTTCGCCGTTGGCACGCAGCAGGGTCACCTGGCTCGGGTCCTCGATTGTCCGGCCGACAAAGCGGTCGGTCGCACTGAGACCGCCGATTTCGATACCGTTTACCGACATCGGACTGGTCAGAGCGTGATAGAGAAAGGTCTGGTCGGCTGACAGCGCCCCGATTTCACGCTCGAAGTCCGCTTCCTCCCGCGCATAGCTTTCGATGCCCCGCTGGACCTGGGATGCCGCAACACCGACGATCAGGGTTATGACCACGATCGCAGCCAGCGCCATGGGGAAGGCGTAACCCTCGCGCAAACCGGCGTGTTTCGCGGACCGCCCCCTCATTGCACCATCTCGATATAGTCGGAGACGCGGGGACGCGGCGGCTGCGTCTGCGGCAAACCTAGAAACAGGTCCACCGTCGGCTCGGTACCGGGACCGGAAACGCGCAGGACACGGGGGATGGGCCGGTAGTAAGGCGCCTGGCTATGGCCGAGCGCCACGAACCCGCCGGCCGGTGGCCAGTCGGCGCTCCATCCGTCGCCCGACCGCCTGCCCGCGAAATAGCTCAGCTGCAGCCGCCCTTCCGGCAAGCGCACCACTTCGAACCGCTCACCACCCTCTTCATAATAGAGAGCAGAGCCCCGGCCCTCATCTTCCACCGTCAGCCTGTAGGGCTGCACGCCCTGGCCATCGAGCCCGATTGTCCGGGCTGTCAGGCCACTGGCCTGACGGTCATCGCCGGCAAATCCGCCATTCGTGTCGGAGTAGGTGACAAGCGTTCCGGCCACGGCATGGCGCAGCGCGTTGACGTCCAGACGGTCATGCAGGGTCGAGCGGACATGGCGCTCGATGCGCAGTCCCGTCGCAGAGGCCGACCGGACGGTCTGAAGAACGAGGGCGGACACGATCGCTGTGATGGCCAGCATGACCAGGACTTCCATCAGGCTGTAGCCTGCGTCCCGGTTATTGCCACGCCCCCCTGTCAGCCGACTAACCCCCGATAAGCGTCCGATCATCCGCGAGACTCATGAACATGCTGTGCAGCTCTTCCCAGGCGGCCTCATCGCCTCCCGGAAGCGGCCGCTGTGCAGCCTGGATCTCATCATAGAGTGCCCGCGCCTCCGCATAAAGCGGCTCGCCTTCAAGCTCGGGCAGGATCGTGTCGGCCTCGGCATGGGTGCGTGACGAATTCAGCCGGTCGGCCAGCGGCGCCATGCAATCGGCGCAGTGCGGCTCTCCGAGGAAATCGGCGATATCGTCGAGAAGCGCCTGCGGTTCAGCTTCCAGGCGGGCGAAATCGACCAGTTTCACACGTGCAGAACCCAGAGCCCGCTCGGCCGCCCAGGCTGTACGCGTATGGTGCAGCCACACAGTCAGCGCTTCGGCGGCCGCTTCAACCGGCTCGGCCCCGACGCGATCGAACTTGGCCAGCGAGGCCACGACGGCGTGCGGCGCGCGCAGATGGTGCAGGAAACGGGCACCCGGGAACATCGGCGCGAGGGCCCAGATGTAGAAGGTGTTCAGCGGCGTGCCGTCGACCCAGTGCTGCTTGGTGTCCGTCTTCCGGCGCTTGATGAACAGCGCGTGCTTGTCGAGCTGGCTCGCCTTGGGGACACCTGACTGGCCATAAAGATCAAGACAACGGCGGCGGAAGGCATCCTGCACGACGGTATCGATGAACCGGCCATGATGCGCGAAGAAATCCTCGACCGGGTAGTCGACATTGGACAAGTGCGAGCGCTTGCCGCGGTCCGACCCGGATTTGAAGGCCTGATAGGCCCCGACGCACGACGCCGCAATCCAGGCCGTTTCCGGCATGGGCTGGATGTTGGGATGCTGCCCCAGGGCCCACGTCATGACCGACGTGCCGGACCGGGGCGCACCGATGATGAAGATTGGCCGGACGGCGTCGGACGGTGAACCCTCGGAACCCATGGGCGGTATATCCTCATAAATGCAGACCGGCTTTCTAGGGGGATCGCCGGGCGCGCGCAATTGCAGCAATGAGAAAAGGACGCAACAGGTTCCGGGCGTCGCGCAGCAGCCGCAGACTTGCCTCTGGCACGTCTCAGGCGATCCGCTGATCGAGCGAGCAAGTGCGCCGGGCCAGCGAGAACACGTATTCGCGGCCGCGCGGTGTGGTCACCTGCAGCCGTCCGCCATTGCAGACGCCCGCGGGAGAGAATGTCACCGCCTCGTCGACGAGAATATACCAGCCGACCGGGAGTTCGGCGGCCAGCGCCGCCTCGGCCTCGCCGGCATCGATGATGCGTGCATCGATCTGGCTGGCGGCCCGCAGATCGGTGAGACCGATATCGATACTGCGCAGCACGCTTTGCACGCGCTGCTGCTCGATCATGCGGATAAGAGCCGGGGTGGAAACGGTCAGCGCAACCGCGACGATCGCCACCACCACCACGACTTCGAGCATGGTATAGCCTGCGCGGAGATATCCGGGCATGGCCAGGCCCCGCTAGATGCCGATATCGGCGTCGAGACCGCTGCCGCCTTCGGCATTGTCGGCGCCCAGGCTGTATACTTGGCCACGGTCGGACTGCCCCTCGGCGGCGCGATAGCGATAGGGGTTGCCCCAGGGGTCGGTCGGAAGATCCTCGTCCAGATACGGGCCCTGCCACATCGCCGAGACCGAGGGGTTCGGCGTGCTCAGAAGGGCGAGGCCTTCTTCATTGGTCGGATACCGGCCGATATCGAGACGCATGGAATCCAGCGCGGTCTCCAGCATGTCGATCTGGGTCTCCGCGGAGGTCACGCGAGCACGGTCGAGCTGGCCGAACAGGCGCGGCGCCACCAGGGTGGCGAGCACTGCAATGATCGCCACGGCGACCAGGATTTCCATCAGGGAGTAGCCGGGCCGGGCAACCGAAAACCGCTCGCCGGCCGTTTTGAGGACAGCTTTAAGTCTGGACATCAACGCACATTCCGTTTTCAAACTCGGCCTTCAAGTCTAGCACGCCCGTTTTTGACAAGCGAGATTCCATGCCACGTCACCTGTCGCCGGAAGAAGCCGAGGAGCTCAAGCCGGGCTCGGACAATTACCGCGCCTATGTCGGCCCGCCCCGCCGCTTCGGCCTGCTCACCCTGTCGCAGATGTCGCTGCTCGCAGCTCTGGGCCTGGAAGAAACCGATTATGTGCTCGACTTCGGCTGCGGCTCGCTGCGCCTGGGCCGCTCGCTCATCCCCTTCCTGCGCGAGGGCCGCTATTTCGGCGTCGACCCCAATCTCTGGCTGATCGATGACGGGTTCAAATACGAGACGGGCGAGGATCTCAAGACGCTCAAATCGCCACAATTCTCCGGTTCCGACGCCTTCGACTGCACCGTGTTCGACCGCGAATTCGACTTCATCATGGCCCAGTCGATCATCACCCATGCCGGCGCCGACAATACCCGCAAGCTGATCGAGAGTGCCGGCCGTGCCATGAAGCAGGACGGCATACTCATGCTGTCCTATCTCAAGGGCGAAGCGGGTACGCCACTGCCGGAGGAGCCCTGGACCTATCCGTTCAACGTGCCCTATCCGGAAAGCTGGCTGCAACAGACGTGCGCGGATGCCGGCCTGGTCTGGCGCGAGCTGGACTGGCACCATGCCGGTGCGACCTGGGCTGCTGTCGTGCGTGACGAACGCCGGCTGCCGCTGGAGGATCACAAGCTGGGCTATCGCGGTGTGGCCGCATCGCGCTGGCGGGCCGGATAGGCAGCCTCGCTAGAGCGCGATGTCGTAGAGGCTGGTCATTGCCATCACCAGGCTGACAACGATCGCGCCGACCACCGCGGCAATGAACAGGACGGCCAGCGGCTCGGCCAGCGACGTCAGCCGCTTGGCCCGGTCCTTGGTCTCGGTCTCGTACATCTCGGCGACAAAGAGCAGCATTTCGTCCAGCGAGGCGGCCGCCCGGCCGGTCTTCACCAGATTGATCGTCATCGAATCGAAATCGGTATAGGCGCGCAGCGCATCCTCGATCGGCTCACCCGAACGGATCGCCCGGCGCACTTCCGCAAGGGCCTGCTGCCAGCGCACTGACGTCAGCGACGCCTCCGCCAGCGCAAGCGCTTCCAGTAGCGGCGCACCGCCTGACAGGGCCGTTCCGGAAATCCGCGCCCAGCGCGCGATCTCGCTCGCCTTCAGGAAAGAACCGATCACCGGCATGCGGAACAGGAATTCGCGCAGCCCGGCACGGAAGCCGGCATTCTGCGAGAGCATGTAACCGCCGCCGATAAGCCCGGCCAGGCCGATCCCGGCCTCGACCATATGGGCGCGCAGCCAGACGCCGGTCTCGATCACCACGCGCGAGAAACCGGGCAGTTGCGACCGGTCGTCGCCCAGCAGCGTAGCGAAGCGCGGCACCACGAAGAGGAAGATGAACAGCACGGCGACAACGCCCATCACCGCCAGGAAGGACGGGTAGGCCAGCGCATTGCGCACCTCGGCCGCCGCGCGCAGATCCTGTTCCATCTGGCCGGCAATATCGTTGAGCGCGCGCGGCAGATCGCCGGTCGCCTCGCCCAGCTCGACCAGGCGCGGCACATAGTCGGGAAAGCCGCGCAGTGACTGCTTCATGGCCACTGAAAGCCGCGTGCCCGAGCGCAGGGCGCGGCGGATCTCGTCCGCCGTCTCGGCCAGTTCGCGGCAGGGCTCGTCGCCGCCGATCGTCTCGAAGGCCGACAGAAGCGGACTGCCCGCGCGCAGCAGCATGGCGAGCTGGCGCATGAAACGGAAGCGGTCCTGCGGCCTTGCCTTGTTGCGGTCGTAACGCCGGTCGGCCAGCCGTGCCTCGCGGATCTGGAAGGCGGAGATCGACTGGGCTTCAAGCTGGCGCAGCGCATCGACCTCATCCGCCGCCGAGATGCGGCCCTCGACTTCACCGCTACCGGCTTTCAGTCCCTTGTAGATGAAGGTTGCCATGGACCGCCGCTCCTTGAGGACCTAGCGTCGCGTGAACAGGGCCATGCGCTGGTCGCGCGGATGGCCCCATTCGCCGATGATGGTGAGGTCCCAGCCCTCCGGTGTCGCTGCAGACAGCGCATCGTGGCGGATATCGAACGGGTCACGGTCGTGCCAGGTCGCGATACCGCCCGGCTCGTGGATCACCGGATCGCCGTCCGGGCAGTCGTCGGGCCGGTGGAAATAGGTGATGTAGACCCGCCCGCCCGGCACGAAGTGCGGCGCGATGGCGGAAAGACAATCGGTCAGCTGGCCCAGCGGCAAATGGGTAAAGACCGATTGGGCCAGGCCGAAATCGAAATGCACGCCGAAGGGCGAGACGTCCCAGTCCGCCGTCGCGTGCAGGTGATTGGGCGGCAGTTTCGAGCCAAGGCCGGCCGGCAGGATCTCGCGTTCGTAGCCGGCATCGAGAAGATCGCGGCTGATATCGATGCCGTAATAGCGGTCGGCATCGAGATAGCGGGTGAGCGGCACGCCGGCGCGCAGCGATCCGCAGCCGATATCGACCAGCCGGTGATGCGGCTTCAGCCCCTGATCCACCAGGAAATCATGCTGCAGCGCGCCCAGCTCGTCCCACATGCCGCCGATCACATCGCGGTGCTCGCCGACCTCGACGCGACGGCGCACGAGATCGAGATTGTGGTATTTGGTGATGAAGTCGGTCTCGCGGGTCATTCCGGCCGCTCTCCCCCGGCGAAAGTCTGCACGTCGGCCACAGCGGACGGGCCCAGATCCCCGAACAGCAATGGTGCACGCTGGGGCACAGCATAGTCCATTTGCCGGATCTGTCGGTACTGGTCCGCATAGATGTCCCAGGTGGTGCGCCCGTCCGGCGCGGCGGGTTTCCCGACACCCTTCGCAGTCGTCACGCCGCCATGATGCTGGTGGAAGGTCCCCTCGCCGACCAGCAGGACATAGAGCCCGTCGGGATGCTCGACGGCGCGGCGGAAGAAGTCGTGGTTCACGATACCGCCGCCGGGAATGTCGAACCGCTCGTCATAGCCGCCGATCGCCTTGTAGAAAGCTTTCGAGACGATGATCGCATTGCTCTCGGCGATCGGAGCCAGCCAGCCCTTGCGCGCCGACAGGCCCAGACAGCCGATCTCGAACAGGCGATGGCCGTCCTGCGGCCAGCCGATCGAGTCGAGCAGCGCGTCCTCGGCGGCCGCGTCATAACCCTGCTTCACCGCCTCCTGCTGCACGACATGGCCAAGATGATAGCCCATCGTCGCGATCACCGGGCAGTCCGACAGACGCGCCGCCAGCATCGCCTTGCGCAGGATGCCCGGCGTCGCGATACGGGCACCGTCGATCACCGGGCAGACCCATTTGCCGCGCGCCTTCGCGACCCCGAGATTGAGGGCGTAGGCTGGCGAGCCCGGCGCGTTCTCGATGTTGAAATAGCGTACATTGGCTGGCCATCCGGCGCGTACGGCCTCGGGAACAGGCCGGCTCGACCCGTTCTCCATCACCAGGATCTCGATATCGCCCGGCGCCATCTCCTGCTGATAGGGCGCGAGGAAGGACTGCACCGTGCGCGGCACTTCGCGCGGCATGTCGTAGGCGACAATGATGACAGAGATGCGCGGCCTAGACAGCATGGCGCTCGAGCTCCTGCCAGATATCCTCCACCCCGGCCGGCACAGGACGCGACGCCGCCTGGTGCTTCAGTGCCCGGTCGAAGAACCGACCGGCGGCCTCGGGATGAGGCAGTCCCAGATCGCGGGCAATCGCGGTGACTTTCTCCACATAGAGACCGCCATCGATATCATAGCGCACGATCGGGAAATCATGCCGCCGCCGCAACTCGCAGAGCGCGCGGTTGTAGGCCGCCCAGAGGTCCAGCGCGGCATCGGGATCCATCGGCTGGCCCCAGGCCTTGGCCCGGGTGCACAGCGAGGCGATCACGGCTTCGGGATGCCGGTAGGTGCCGACAAAGCGGGGGCTGAAGCACTTCAACCAGCCCTCGATCAGCATGAGGGAGCGCGGATCCTTGCCGCCCCAGGGCGTGTATGCCGCCGCCGTGGCTGTTGCATCCGTCAGGGCCGCCAGATCTGCCTCGGTCCAGGTGACGGGCGAGGCGGGCGGCCGGTCCCAGGCGGCGCCATGGCGTTCCAGCAGGGCATCATGCAGCTGCATGACGGCGAGATTCTCGCGATTGCCGCGCTGATTGTGCGGCGCCTGCGTATTCACCTCGCCCAGATGGAGGCCGGCCGCTTCCAGACAGCCCGCGAGGCAGGAGGTGCCGGAACGGTGCATGCCGACGACCAGCACGGGGCGATCGTCGCGGATGCCGTGCTGGGCGGCCGTGTCAGGCATGGGCGGCCGAGGCCTGGCCGAGCACACGCAGGATCTCCTCGGTGGAGGTGTAACCCTGCGCCGCCTTGACCAGCCCGTCCTCATACATGGTCAGGAACCCGTCCTGGCGCGCCGCGGCGATGAGATCGCTCTCGGGCCGCGCTTCATTGATCGCCTGGCGTACGGCATTGGTGAAGCGGGCGACCTCGAACACGGCGACCCGGCCGGAATAGCCGGTGCCGGAACAGTGCGCGCAACCGCGCGCTTCGCGCCATTGCGGCTGGTTGACGCTGTCGGGCAGGTCGGCCCCGGCACGGCGCACCTCGTCCAGCCGCGCTTCGCCCTGGGCGATAGCGGCCGGGCCGGCCGGTACGCTGCAATGGCCGCACAGGCGGCGCACCAGGCGCTGGCCCATCAGGCCGCGCAGCGAGGCGGAAACCAGAAACGGTTCGACGCCCAGATCCACAAGACGTTCCACCGCCGACAGGGCGGTATTGGTGTGCAGGGTGGAGAAGACCAGGTGGCCGGTCAGCGCGGCCTGCACGGCGATACCGGCGGTCTCGCCGTCGCGGATCTCGCCGATCATGATCACGTCCGGGTCCTGGCGCAGGATGGCACGCAGGCCGCGGGCAAAGGTGTAGCCGATATCGGCGCGCGCCTGGACCTGGGTGATCCCGTCCATGTCGTATTCGACCGGGTCCTCGATCGTGATGATCTTGCGCTGGCCGTCATTGACGCCTTCCAGCCCCCGGTAGAGCGTGGTCGACTTGCCCGAGCCGGTCGGGCCCGTCACCAGGATAACGCCATTGCGTTCTTCCAGCAGCGCCTGGAAGGCTTCCATCGAGCGGCCTTCCAGACCCAGGCCCTCGAGGCTGGGCAGGCTCTGCTGCTTGCGCAGGAGACGCAGCACGATGCTCTCGCCCCAGGCGCCCGGCAGGCTGGAGACCCGCAGGTCGATATCCTGGCCGGCAAAGCGGACCGACTGGCGGCCGTCCTGCGGCAGGCGGCGTTCGGCGATATCCATTCCGGACAGGAGCTTCACCCGCGAGGCGACCGCGTCGAACCGGCTGCGCGGCAATGTGTTCACCGTGCGCAGCACACCGTCGATCCGGAAGCGGATCTGCACATGGCTCTCGAAAGGCTCGATATGAATGTCCGAGGCACCCTGGCGCAGCGCGTCCTCGAACATGCCGTTGACCAGGTCGATGACCGGCGCTTCCTCGGCCATCTCGCGCAGACGGTGAAGATCGTCGGCATCGTCGGCGCTGGCGACGCGTCCGGACGAGCGCAGCGAGGCGAGCGCGCCATCAAGCAGGCGGGCCGGACCCAGCCACATCACGGCCGGTCCGCGCCAGGCGCGCTCCAGCGCCTCAAGCACCGGCGGATGCAAGGGTGCGCGGGCGAAGACGTTCAGCTGCGGCGGCTCGGCTTCAGGCGAAAATTGCTCGGCGGCATAGGGATCGGCGCTTTCCGACAGCATGTTGTCAGCACCAGCTTCCCCCTTCTCCCCGGGGAGACCGTGTCCCAAAGGGACGGATGAGGGGATATGCCGGCTGTCCCGGCCCGTTGAACGCAGAGAGGTGTCTCCCCCCTCTCCCCGGCCCTCTCCCGAGGGAGAGGGAGCGTTTTCAGCTGCTTGCTCATCCTTGGCTTCGAACCACAGCACGGTGTCGTGTTGCAGGAGCCAGTCCGGCGCGAGGCCGAGACGGTCGGCTGCGGCACGGTAGGCGGAGGGTTCTTCCGGCAAGGCCGCCATGTCCAGGACAGGAAAATCGAGCTGGCGCGACAGGGCCGCGAGAAGCACGTCTTCGGAGAGTGCACCCACGCGCAGCAGGGCCTGGCCGAACAGGCCACCGACCTTTGCCTGGAAGCGCGCCGCGGCCTCGACATCCTCTGCCGTGACATGGCTGTCCTCAAGCAGGATCTCGCCGATACGCCGATTGTCCATGAACGCCCTGCCCTTGCTGCCGGCTACGCCCTCGCCTCAGGGCGGCGAGACTAGACGAGAACGTTGCAAAGAAACAGTGTTCCGCTTCAGCAGGACCGGCAGGTCTGTCCGGGCAACAGCCGCAGCCGCCGGCATCCGGACAAAAAGAAAGGGCGGCCGAAGCCGCCCTTTCCCGATTCTCGAAACCGAGACGGATTAGCCGTCCAGGTCCTGGTCGACCGTACCGACCGTCATTTCGGTCAGCGAGCCGTCCGGAGCCGTCACGAAGCGGCGGAAGGTCAGGTTGTCTTCCGTCTGCTCGATCGTGATGCGCAGGTCGGCGCGGCCCGGATCATCAGCCAGCAGGGTGGTGATGGTGCCCGAGGTCATGACCATTTCGCCGTTCGCGGAGAGCGGCGAACCGGTTTCCACGATGCCCGGATCGACGAAGGTGCCGTCCGAAGCCGTCAGCACTTCAACGAAGACGCGAGCGTCGGCGCTGGAGATGTTGCTGATGCGGAACACGTTGGTGGAGTTGTTCGCGGCAGCGATAGCAGCCGAAGCGAACCACGGAACCACAACGGTGGTGCCTTCGCGAACGACGGAGTCGAGCGTGCCGGTGAAGGCCGACTCGTCAACGAAGCCGGCAACCAGATCGACAGACACGGAAAGCGTGTAGTCGGACGGGTTGATGACGTCGCCGTCTTCGTTCAGCTCGATGTTCGTCGGGCCGAAACCGGCAGAAGCCAGAAGGCCAGACAGGTCACCGGTCGACTCGTCTTCAGCGACGTTGTTCGTGCCGGTCACACCCGCGATATCGACACCAGCCGTGAAGGCCGACACATCGCCGGACAGGGTCGCGGTGATGGCGTTGATGTCGTTGTTACAATCGACAGCCGTACCGTTCAGGTCGATGTCGATCGCCGTGTTACAATCCAGCTCGAGCGTACCGATGATGCCGTTGCCGCCTGCACCGTCGAAAGAGGTGTAGATCGGGTTGGCATCCAGATCGGCGATCGAGTCGGTGCCGGACGCCAGGATGTTGACGTCATAGGCGTCATCCAGGGACACGAAGCCGAGCGAGGCCGTGCCGCCGTCAACCGGGGTAGAGCCGGAGTCGGTGATGATGTTGGTGGAGATGCCCAGATCGCCAGCGCCGGTCAGATCGATCGGCAGGGAGAAGCCGATGTCATCGCCGGAAGCGAAGGTGCCGCCGGAGGTGAGGACATCATCGCAGCCGTCGATGCCGGAAACCAGGAAGGTCACCGTGGACGAACCGACGGTACCGCCCGTGGAAACCGAAGCGCTCGACGCACAGGTGGCGTCGATGTTGGCAACGGTGACAGCCTGATCGAACGTACCGTTGGTCAGGGTGACCGTCAGCAGAACGTCGTCGGTCGTGAAGACGCCGGGCGTGTCCTGTTCAATATAGAACTCGAAGTCGCCGTTGTGGGCGCCGGCTGCAAAGTCCAGCTCGGCAGCGAGCGAGACAGCGGCTTCAACTTCGAAGCCCGAGGTGGACGTCGAAGCAATGCCGGTGTTCGCGGCGACCAGGTCGTAGGCGCTCGCCGAGCCGGCGAGCAGAGCAGCCGAAGCGGCACCTACAAGAAGCTTAGTCATTTTCATTTCTGGGTTCCCCCATCTACAAATTTCTAGCCATGGCTGTTCAGCGCCTATGGCTGCCAGGAATTGCGGACACGAATGAGGCTAGAAACGCAGTCCCAAACGCACCCGCGGAGACGCCCCCTCAGTCACTAGAGCGCCGAACAGGGTGGAGTTAAGTCAGTCGGCGAGCGCAGGTCAAGCCAAAAAGTGGGGCTCGGCACGCCGCCTGCACGGGGATGACGCCCCAAAAGCGCCACATTGTCACCTTCCTGCAACGGTTTGACCGATAATGGTGAAATGCAGCTGTTAAACATGCCGCGTGGTTAATTGCCGCAGAGCCGTGGCGCACGGCCACATCCGGCAGGAGAGGCCCGAAACGCTTTCCGGCAGCCGGGCATGTTTGACGCCTTCCCGGGGGATGGGTATCGAACCTGTGTTCCAGCGGAGTCTACGCAATGGTGTTCGAAATCCCCGGCAAGGCCCAAAAAGCGTCTCAGGCTGCCTTCCTCAAGCAAACCTCGCCAGAGGAGGAGGCTGTCGGCCACATCAAGGCCGGACTGCAACATCTCAGCGGCAACAATCTGAAAGGCGCCATCTCGTCCTTCCGCACCGCGCTCGCCCTCTCACCGCGCAACGCGTTTGCGCTGCACAATCTCGGCGTCGCATTGCTGCACACCAATAATCCGCAAGCCGTCACGGCCTCAGCGACGCTGTTCCAGACGGCCATCCTGTTCCAGCCGAAGAATGAGCAGTTCCGGATCAGCCGCATTACCGCGCTTCACCGGCTGGGCCGAAAGGGCGAGGCTCATCGGGCCGTTCTGGACAGCATTCAGCTGCTGGGGGCAACACCCAAGCTGAATGACGCGCTGGCCCGTTTCAAGCGCGAGAAAATCGAACCGGCCCGTGCGATTGCGCCACTTAAATCCGTACCCAGAGACCGGATGCAACAGCTCGATACGCTGGCCGCCGCGCACAATTTGCAGGAACTTGAGCAGCGCGCGAACCTGCTGACACAGCAGGCCCCCGCCGTCCCTCGCCCCTGGCTGCATCTCTACAACGTCATGATGTCACGGTCGCGTCTGCACGAAGCCGAAGCGTGCATGCATCATATCATGGCGCTGGAGCCCGGTTCGGTCGACATGGTGACAACCCAGGCCAACACCTATCGTGCAATGGGCGAGACCGACGCTGCGCTCTATGCGGTGCGTGCCGGGTTGCGCCGCCTCGGGCCCGATGCCCGCCTCTACCGTCGCGGTGCCGAGATGGCCGTTCTTGGCGGAGCATATGCGGACGCCATCCAGTTCGGCCGGGACGGCGTCAAGGCCTTCCCAGAAGACCCCGGTGTCTACACCGGTCTGGGCGGCGCCCTGTCGGCCAGCCGGCGTGACGACGAGGCTCGCGAGGCCTTCATGAAGGCGATCGAACTGGCGCCCGACAGCGAGCATCCCTATCAGGCCGCCCTGTCATTCTTCGACACGCTCAACGATTCCGACGCGATGGAGAGCCTCGTTGCCGAAGCAGAAGCACGCGGCGTGTCCTTGGCCGAGCGGCGCAGCGCCCACGTGATTGCGCGACTGGAAACGCGCCGGAACCGGCACCAGGACGCCTATGACCGTCTTATCCCGCATTATGATCCGAAGGCCTCGGACAACATCAACCGTCACATCGCCATGACCCTCGGCCGGGTCTGCGACAAACTCGGCCGCCATGACGAGGCCTTCCACGCCTTTACACACGGCAACCGCCTGGCAGCCGATTTCGAGCGCGGCCGCGGCGTTGTTCGCGCCGAAGACTATACCCACCGCCTCGATATCTGCAGCGAGTGGCTGGACAGGGTCTCCGAGGACGATTCCATCCATGCCCGTCCCTGGGACGAACCCGCCGATGCACCGGTGATGGGCTTTATCGTCGGCTTCCCGCGATCCGGTACAACACTGCTCGACACCATCCTGCGCTCGCATCCCGATGTCGAAGTGTTCGAGGAAAAACCGCTTCTGGCCCACGTATTCCCCGAGCAGGCCCGCCGCAACGGCCTGCCCTCACAGACCAACCGCCGAGACATGGCTGCAAGTTTTTTTGGCTCCGAGCGAACCATGTTGCGAGACATCTACTTCCAGCAGATGGAATCCCTGTCCGAGTACACGCCCGGCGAAAAGCGGGTGAATATCGACAAGCTGCCGCTCAATCTCGCCTATGCCAACCACCTGAAATACATGTTCCCGAACGGCAAATTCATCTTCGCCCAGCGCGATCCGCTGGATTCGGTCCTGTCATGCTTCATGCAGGACTTCGATCTGAACCCGCCCATGATGCATTTCACGGATATCGTCATGGCGGCGCGGCTCTATGACCGTGTCATGAAGCTCTGGTTCAGGGCCGTGGACATTCTGGGCCTCGACCCGGTCGTCGTTCAGTATGAACGCCTGATCGAGGATCATGAAAGCCAGGTCCGCCCGGTGCTCGATCGTTTGGGCATTCCGTGGGACGAGCGGGTCACGAACTATATCGAAACCGCCCGCAGCCGGGGCCGGATCAACACGCCGAGTGCGACACAGGTCATCCAGCCGCTCTATACTACGTCCCGGGCGCGCTGGCGCCGGTATCGCGAGCATCTCGAGCCTGTCATCCCGATCCTGCAGCCCTGGCGCGAAAAGCTGGGCTATGGACCGATCGATGCCGACTGACACCCTCCAATCACCGGAACACCATGCAGATCGAACGCTTCGACATTGACGGCCCGCTCCTGCTCACCCCGCCCCGCTTCGGCGATGACCGGGGCTGGTTCTGCGAGCACTGGAATGCCCGGCGGCTGGCCGACGAGGCCGGGCTGGACGTGCGCTTCGTGCAGGACAATCTCTCCTTCACCGCCCGGCCCGGTACGCTGCGGGGCCTGCATTACCAGGCCCCGCCCATGGCACAGGGCAAGCTGGTGTCGGTGGTCACCGGCGCGGTGACCGATATCATTGTCGACATCCGCGAAGGCTCGGCCACATACGGACAGCACCTCGCCGTGGAACTCTCCCGCGAGACGGGGGTTCAGCTGTGGGTACCGCCGGGCTTCCTGCACGGTTTCGTCACCCGCACGCCCGATGTGCACATGCTCTACAAGGTGACCGAATACTATTCGGCCGAGCACGACGGTTCGATCGCCTGGGACGACCCGGATCTGAGCATCGACTGGGGCGTGCAAGACCCGGTGCTGTCTGGTAAGGACGCGCAAGCGCCGCGCCTGGCCGAGCATCAGGCCCGCAATGGCCGTATTTTCCCGCAGGGATGGGAGCAGACATGAGCAAACGCGTACTCGTCACCGGCGGCGCCGGTTTCATCGGATCGGCCCTGTGCCTGCGCCTGGTGGACCAGGGCTGGACGGTCACCAATCTGGACGCGCTGACCTATGCCGCCGCGCCGGCCTCGCTGGCCGCGCTGGACGGGCACGACCGCTATACGCTGGTGAAGGCCGATATCCGCGATGCCGAGGCCGTAAAGGCCGCCTTCGAGACGGCGCGCCCGGATGCCGTGATGCACCTGGCCGCGGAAAGCCATGTCGACCGTTCGATCACCGGCGCCGGTATTTTCGTCGACACCAATGTGATGGGCACGTTCACTCTTCTGGAAGCCGCCCGCGCCTGGCGCGACAGCCTGCCGGCCGACAAGGCCGGCGCCTTCCGCTTCCTGCATGTCTCGACCGACGAGGTGTTCGGCTCGCTCGGCGCCGAAGGCCTGTTCTCCGAGACAACCGCCTATGATCCGTCCTCGCCCTATTCGGCGTCCAAGGCCGCGTCCGACCACCTCGCCCGCGCCTGGGGCCGCACCTACGGGCTGAACATCCTGGTGTCGAACTGCTCGAACAATTACGGGCCGCGGCAATTCCCGGAGAAGCTGATCCCGCTGATGATCCTCAATGCGCTCGCCGGCAAGGACCTGCCGGTCTATGGCGACGGATCGAATGTGCGCGACTGGCTGTTCGTCGACGATCACGCCCGCGCCCTCATCGACATTGTCGAGCGCGGCCGCGCCGGCGAGACCTATTGCATCGGCGGCAATGCCGAACGCACCAATCTGGATGTGGTGCAGGCGATCTGCGACATTGTCGATGACCGCCGCCCCGGCGGTGTGGCGCGCCGCGAGCTGATCCGCTTCGTCACCGACCGCCCGGGCCATGACGCCCGCTACGCCATCGACAGCACCAAGCTGCAGGACGAGCTGGGCTGGTCGCCCTCGCTCGATTTCGAGACCGGGCTGGCACAGACCGTCGACTGGTATCTGGATCATGAAGCCTGGTGGCGCCCGATCCAGGACGGCGTCTACCGCCAGGAACGCCTCGGCCTGCCGGCATGACGCAGACGCCGCGCCCTGTCCTGGTGATCGGCGCCAGCGGCCAGCTGGCGCGCGCACTGGCCGGGGCCGGCGGCGAGGATGTCGTAACGGCGGGACGCGACCGGTTCGATGCGCTGACCGGCGATGCCGGCGCCCTGTTCGACGATGTCGCGCCACGTGCCGTGATCAATGCCTCGGCCTGGACCGATGTGAACGGTGCGGAAACCGCGCGCGACGGTGCCATGGCGCTCAACTGCGAGGCTGTCGCCCGCCTGGGCGCCGCCGCGGCCGAACGCGAACTGCCCTTCTTCCACATCTCCACCGACTATGTCTTCGACGGCAAGGCGCCCGCCCCGCTCGACGAGACGGCGACGACACGGCCGCTCAATGTCTATGGCGAAAGCAAGCTGGCCGGCGAACGTGCCCTGGCCGAGGCCCATCCCGATGCGGTGACGTTGCGCGTGGCCTGGCTGTTCGACGCAGAGGGCGGGTCTTTCCTGAAGGCGATTCTCGGCCGCCTCGAACAGGGTCAGCCGGTGAAGATCGTCGCCGACCAGTATTCCGCTCCCACCTGGACCGGCGATCTGGCGCGCGATCTTCTGAAACTGTCGCACGCGCACCCGTCAGCGCATGAAGGTACGGCCGGCGTGTTCCATTATTGCGGCGGACGGCACGTCAATTGGGCCGACTTCGCCCGCGCCGCAGCCGCTCTGGCCGGCGACCGCCTGCCCGCGCCTGCGGATATCACTGAGATTGCCTCGAGCGACTGGCCGCAACCGGCCGAACGCCCGCTCGATACGCGGCTCGACGCCTCGCGTCTCCAGCGCGTCTGGCATATCGAGCCGGGTGACTGGCAGGCCGGCCTGCGCGCCGTGATCGAAACCCGCTACAGCTAGAGCTTCTGGTCGAAGGCGCCGACTTCGGGGAATTTCGCCAGGACGCCTTCGATCTCCGCGAAGATCGCGGCCACATCCTCTTTCGAGTTCGGGCTTTCGATCACCACAACCAGGTTCGGCGTGTTCGACGACGCGCGCACCAGACCCCAGGCACCATCGGCCAGCGAGAAGCGCACGCCATTGACGGTGTTGATGTCGGCGATTGCCCGTCCGGCCACCTGGTCGCCGTCTGCCTTCTTGCCCTCGAAGACTTTCACGATGCGTTCGACGACATCGTACTTCTTCTCGTCATCGCAAGCCGGCGACATGGTCGGCGAGCCATAGCTGACCGGCAGTGCACGGCGCAGATCGGCCATCGATTTGTCCGGATTGCGGTCGAGCATCTGCAGCACGGCGCGCGCTGCCACCAGGCCATCATCGTAACCACGGCCGATCGGCGGCTGCAGGAAGAAGTGTCCGGACTTCTCGAACCCGGCCAGTGCGCCCAGCTCCTTCGAGCGGCGCTTGATGTAGGAGTGGCCGGTCTTGAAATAGTCGGTCTTGCAGCCGTGTTCCTTGAGCACCGGATCGATGGTGAACAGGCCGGTCGATTTCACATCCACCACAAAGGTCGAGCCGGGATGCAGCGGCGCCAGGTCCCGGGCCAGCATCAGGCCGATCTTGTCGGCGAAGATCTCCTCGCCCTCATTGTCGATCACGCCGCAGCGGTCGCCATCGCCATCAAAGCCCAGGCCGACATCGGCGCCATGTTCCAGCACCGCATCGCGCATGGCGTGCAGCATTTTCATGTCTTCCGGATTGGGATTGTAGCGCGGGAAGGTGTGATCGAGCTCGCAATCCATCTCGATCACCTCGGCGCCCATCGCGCGCAGGGCCTGCGGCGCGAAGGCCCCGGCCGTGCCATTGCCGCAGGCGGCAACCACCTTGATCGGGCGGCTCAGCGAGACGCCCTCGGCCACGTCGGCCAGATAGCGCTCGGCGATACCGGCCTGGCGGACATAGCCGCCGCCATCGCGCGTCTTCGCATCCCCGTTGAGCACGATTTCCTTGAGCCGGCTCATCTCGTCCGGCCCGAAGGTCAGCGGACGCTGGGCGCCCATCTTCACACCGGTCCAGCCGTTGGAATTATGGCTCGCCGTGACCATCGCCACGCAGGGAATATCCAGATCGAACTGGGCGAAATAGGCCACCGGCGACAGCGCCAGACCAATATCGTTCACCTCGACCCCGGCCGCTATCAGGCCGACTTCCAGCGCCTGCTTCACGCTGAGCGAATAGGAGCGGAAATCATGGCCGACAACGATCTTCGGCTCCACGCCCAGCTCGTGGATCAGCGTGCCCAGCCCCATCCCCAGCGCCTGAACGCCGTAGAGATTGAGGTCGGGTGCCTGGTCGGACCCGGGATGACCGAACCACCAGCGCGCATCGTATTCGCGAAAGCCCGTCGGCTTGATCAGGGCCTCATTCTCGAAAGCCCAGCTGTTGGGCGTCAACGCGGCGTGCGGCTTGGCGGTCATGATCTTTTCCCCGGAACAGGTTCGGCGCGGCTAGCCGTGCGGCCGCCCCACGCTGGTGTATTCAAAGCCGGCGTTATGGGCCTGGTCATGCGTGTAGATATTGCGCAGGTCGACCAGGACGGGCGCCTTCATCGTGGACTTCAGGCGGTTCAGGTCCAGCGCGCGGAACTCGTTCCACTCGGTGATGATCACCAGCGCATCCGCCCCCTCAGCACAGAAATACGGCCCGGAGACGAACTCGACGTTCGACAGGAGTTTTTCCGCCTCCACCGTGCCGGCCGGATCGAAGGCGCGGATCGTGGCGCCGGCCTTCTGCAGGGCCGGGATGATCTCCAGGCTCGGCGCTTCGCGCATGTCGTCGGTGTTCGGCTTGAAGGTCACGCCCAGCACGGCGATCGTCTTGCCCTTCACATCGCCACCGCAGGCCGCAACCACCTTGTCGGCCATCGCACGCTTGCGCGCATCATTGACCTCGACCACGGTCTCGATCAGGCGCAGCGGCGAGCCTGCATCCTGGGCCGTGCGTGTCAGGGCCAGCGTATCCTTCGGGAAGCAGGACCCGCCATAGCCGGGGCCTGCATGCAGAAATTTGCCGCCGATCCGGTTGTCCAGACCCACGCCCTTGGCGACTTCCTGGACATTGGCTCCGACATGCTCGCACAGATCCGCGATCTCGTTGATGAAGGTGATCTTCATCGCCAGGAAGGCGTTGGCGGCATACTTGATCAGTTCCGAGGTCCGCCGCGCGGTGAACACGATCGGCGTCTCGTTCAGGAAGAGCGGGCGGTACAGCTCGCGCATCAGCGTGCGGGCGCGGTCGTCATCCGTGCCGACGACAACGCGGTCCGGCCGTTTGAAATCGTCGATCGCCGCGCCTTCACGCAGGAATTCCGGATTGGAGACGACAGCGAAGTCGGCATCGGGACGCGTCTCGCGGATGATCCGCTCGACCTCGTCACCGGTGCCCACCGGCACCGTCGACTTGGTGACCACGACCGTATAGCCGTCCATCACCTCGGCCACTTCCTTGGCAGCCGCATAGACATAGCTGAGATCGGCATATCCGTCGCCGCGGCGCGACGGCGTGCCGACAGCGATGAAAACCGCATCGGCCGTGCGCACGGCGTCGGTGAGATCCTGGGTGAAGCTCAGACGGCCTTCGCGCACATTGCGCTCGACCAGAAGGTCCAGACCCGGCTCGTAGATCGGGATCCCGCCGGACTTGAGCATCTCGACCTTGGACGCATCCTTGTCGACACACACGACCTCATGTCCGAAGTCGGCGAAACAGGCCCCCGACACCAGTCCGACATAGCCCGTTCCGATCATCGCCACGCGCATGCGCCACTCCTATTCCGATCGGCCCCGGTATCGCCGAGCCTACCCGGCAGCGCAAGGCCCAAGGCCGACGAGGTACAGCATTTTCCGGTCGTCAGCTCACGGCATCCTCGATCGCGGCGCGAATATCGCCAACGACCTGCTGGATCTTCGCTTCATCGCCCTCGGCCATGACCCGGATTACCGGCTCGGTACCGGAGGCGCGCACAAGCACGCGACCATCCTTGCCCAGACGCTTTTCGCCCGCCTCGATTGCCTTTTTGACCGCCTCTGTCTCCAGCGGAGCGATGCCCTTCTTGACGCGGACATTCTCGAGCAGTTGCGGCGCGGGATCGAACACCTTGAGAAGCTCGCTCGCGCGCTTCTTGCTCTCGTTGACGACACGCAGGACTTGCAGCGCCGCAATCAGGCCGTCACCGGTCGGCGCGTGGTCCGGCATCACGATGTGACCGGACGCCTCGCCGCCCAGATTGATGCCGGTTTGCTTCATGCGCTCGGTGACATAGCGGTCACCGACCTTGGTGCGTTCCAGCGAAAGCCCGATCCCGGAGAGATATTGTTCCAGGCCGAGATTGGACATGACCGTGGCGACGATCGCGTCCTGGCTGAGCTCGCCCTGCTCTTTCCAGTGACGGGCCAGAAGGCCGAGGATCTGGTCGCCGTCGATCACGCGGCCCTTCTCGTCACACAGGATCAGCCGGTCGCCATCGCCATCCAGTGCGATACCCAGATCGGCGCGGTATTTCACGACTTCCTTGGACAGGCGTGCAGGCGCGGTGGAGCCGCATTCCTCGTTCACATTGAAGCCGTTCGGCTCGACCCCGATCGGAATGATGTCGGCACCCAGCTCCCACAACACATCCGGCGCCACCTTGTAGGCGGCACCATTGGCGCAATCGAGCACCAGGCGGAGACCGGACAGGCGCTGGGCGCGCGGGAAGGTCGATTTGACGATCTCGATATAGCGCGCCTGGGCGTCGTCGATCCGCTTGGCCCGGCCCAGATCGGCCGGCTTGGCCAGATCGTCGGTCAGGCTGCCATCCATGCGCTTTTCGATTTTCAGCTCGGCCTTGTCGTCCAGCTTGTTGCCGTCCGGGCCGAACAGCTTGATGCCATTGTCATGATAGGGGTTGTGCGAGGCCGTGATCATCACGCCGAGATCGGCCCGCAGCGAGCGGGTCATCAGCGCCACGGCCGGCGTCGGCAGCGGGCCGAACAGGAAGACATCCATGCCGACCGAGGTGAAGCCGGCGACCAGCGCCGACTCGATCATGTAGCCGGACAAGCGGGTATCCTTGCCGATCACCACCGAATGGCGCCCGGAGTGGCGCACGAAATGCTTGCCCGCCGCCATGCCCAGGCGCAGGGCCGTTTCCGCCGTCATCGGGAATGTGTTCGTCAGGCCGCGAACGCCGTCAGTGCCGAAATACTTCTTGCCCATGAGGCCGCCCTCTCTCTGACCCGCCTCCTATATAGGAGGTTATGCCTTACGCGAAGTGAATCGGTGCGCTGGACGGTCCAGCCTCCATGGGCTAGGCGTTGGAACTCGCTCAGGGTTCTGACAGCGTTCGGGGGAAGACATGTCGCCAATTCGCAAAGCCGTTCTGCCGGTCGCAGGCCTGGGAACGCGCGTCCTGCCGGCGACCAAGTCCATCCCCAAGGAAATGCTGCCCGTCTTCGACCGGCCGGCGATCCAGTATGTGGTCGACGAGGCCCGGGCCGCCGGCATCGAGCATTTTGTCTTCGTGACAGGCCGGAACAAGTCGGCCATCGAGGATTATTTCGACAGCGCCTACGAGCTCGAGGACACGCTGCGCGAAAAGAACAAGACCGCCATCCTCCAGGAACTTGAACGCATCCGGCCGGCGCCGGGCTCGATGAGCTTCGTGCGCCAGCAGGCCCCGCTGGGCCTGGGCCACGCCATCGCCTGTGCCCGCGATATCATCGGGCAGGAACCCTTCGCGATCCTGCTGCCCGACATGCTGGTCAAATCCGCCAAGAGCTGTCTGGCGCAGATGGTCGAGGCCTACAACAGGGTCGGCGGCAATGTCATCGCCGTCGAGCCCTGCGAAGACCCGTCATCCTATGGCGTCATCGATCCGGTCGACCGCTCCGGCCCGCTGATGAAGATGAAGGGCATGGTGGAAAAGCCGCCGCGCGAGAGCGCGCCGTCGAACCTCTTCATCACCGGCCGCTATATCCTGCAGCCGGAGATCTTCCCGCTGCTGGAAGACCAGGCCGCCGGGGCCGGCGGCGAGATCCAGCTGACCGACGCCATGGTGCGCCTGATGGACAGCCAGGATTTCCACGCCCTGGAATATGACGGCACGTCCTACGACTGCGGCAGCAAGCTGGGCTATTTCCGCGCCAATCTCGCCTACGCCACATCCGATCCGGAGCATGGCGAAGCCGCCCGCGCCATGCTGAAGGATTTCGGCTAGAGCGTGATCAGGCTGTCCCCTCGCGCCAGTTCCGGTACCAGTCGGCAAAGCGTGGCAGACCGTCTTCCAGACGGGTCGTCGCCTTGTAACCGTAGTCGGCTTCCAGCTTTGCCGTGTCGGCAAAGGTGCGCGTGACATCGCCGGGCTGCATGGGCAGCATGATTTTCTCCGCCGTCAACCCCAGCGCGCGCTCGAGAGTCTCGATCATGTCCATCAGCCGCACCGGCGACGAACCGCCGATATTGTAGACGGCATGACGGCCACGCACGGGAGCGTCGGCCAGGATGCGGCAGAGCGGTTCGACGATATCGTCGATATAGGTGAAGTCCCGCTCCATATCGCCATTGTTGAAGACCTTGATCGGCTGGCCCGACAACATGGCATCGGCGAACAGCCAGTAGGCCATGTCCGGCCGGCCCCAGGGCCCGTAGACCGTGAAGAAGCGCAGCCCCGTTGCCGGAATGCCGTAGAGCGAGCAATAGGATGCGCTCATCAGCTCGTCGGCGCGCTTGGTGGCGGCGTAGAGCGAGGCCGGCGTTTCCGACGCGTCGGTCTCGGCAAAGGGAACGGCAGAGCGCTCGCCATAGACCGAGCTGGACGAGGCATAGACGAGATGGCTCAGATCGTCGCCCAGCCGCCGCGCCGCCTCCAGGATGGCCAGATGGCCGAGCAGGTTGGAGCGGGCATAGGCGAAGGGGTTTTCCAGCGAGTAGCGAACGCCGGCCTGGGCCGCGAGATGCAGGATGCGGTCAGGCTGTTCGCGCTCGACCAGCGCCATCACGGCCGCGTCGTCGGCAAGATCGAGCCGTTCGAAGCGGAATCCCTCATGCCGCTCAAGGCGTGCAAGCCGCGCCTGTTTCAGGGCCGGGTCGTAATAGCTGTTCAGATTGTCGATACCGACAACCCGCTCGCCGGCCGCCAGCAAGGCCTCGCTGGCATGATATCCAATAAAGCCGGTCGCGCCGGTCACCAGGATCGTCAATGGACCTCTCCCCTGCCTGTCCGGCGTCAGTGCTAGCGCAATTCGCGAACAGAAACAGTCCTGTTCGGACGCGCGGCCGGGAGCGGCTTCAGCTCAAGCCGACACGCAGCAGGTCGTGCAGGTGCAGGATGCCGACCGGCTTGTGGGCGTCGTCGACAATGAAGAGCTGGGTGATTTTCAGCGAACCCGCCGTCATCTCCCGCAGCGCGTCGGCGGCCAGCGCCTCGCTGCGTCCGGTTTTCGGATTGCGCGTCATGACTTCATGTGCCGGGCGGTCGACCAGGTCATTGCCCATGTGACGGCGCAGGTCGCCATCGGTGATGATGCCGGCCAAGCGGCCCGTATCGTCCAGCAGGCCGACACAGCCGAAACTCTTGGCCGTCATCTCGATCAGCACTTCGCTCATCGGCGCCACCTGCGGGGACAGCGGCACGGCATCGCCGGCATGCATGACGTCGGCGACCGATGCGAGCGCCGCGCCCAGCGCACCGCCCGGGTGGAAGGTGCGGAAATCCGCCGCGGTAAAGCCGCGCGCCTCGAGCAGCGCGACGGCCAGGGCATCGCCCAGCGCCATCATCAACGTCGTCGACGTGGTCGGCGCCCGGGTCTCGCCACAGGCTTCCGGCGCATCGGGAACCGCCAGCAGATAGTCCGCCGCCCGGCCCAGCGTGCTGTCGGCCTTCGTGGTCATGGCGACCAGCGGCACACCGAAGCGGCGGCAATAGGCGATCAGATCGCCCAATTCCTTCGTCTCACCCGATTTCGACAGGGCCAGGACCGCATCCTGCTCACCGATCATGCCGAGATCGCCATGGCTCGCCTCGGTGGGGTGGACGTAATAGGCAGGCGTGCCGGTCGACGCCATCGTCGCGGCGATTTTGCGCGCCACATGGCCGGACTTGCCCACGCCGGCGCAGATCACCCGCCCCTTCATCTCAGCGATGCGGTTTACCGTTGCGACGAAGGTCTCGCCGATCGATCCGGCCAGCAGGTCCAGCCCGTCCCGCTCGGTTTCAATGACACGGCGGGCCGATGCGGCGGGGTCGAACTCGGGCATGGGATTTCCTCGGGCGAGCGCTGGGCGGACAGGTCAGGTGCGCTCCCATACCAGAACCGCGCACGTCCGGGGAAGAGACGTGCGCGGCCGGAGCGGCGTGGCGCATGGTCCGTAAGGGGGACGGAGAGGGACCAGGCATTCGTGACGCCGCGATATCTGCCGGGTCGGCAGGCCTTCAAGAAAAGCCCTGCAGGACTGCAATGACAGGTGACGGCCCGGCAGGGACGATCCCTGAAACGCAAACCCGGAACTACTGGATGCTTTTTACCACAAGATGTTGAGCTTGCCCATGCCTGACTTTACCCGCGCCAACCGCCGCAGGCGCGACGCCTTGCCCGGGCGCGGCTGGCGGGCTATCGCTGCGCCGGCGCCGCGCGCAGACGCTGCAAGAGGAGACTGACATGCCGCAACTCGCCCTCATCCGGCACGGCCAGAGCGAATGGAATCTGCAGAACCGCTTCACCGGCTGGGTCGATGTCGATCTGACCGAAGAAGGCGTCGCCCAGGCCCGCCGCTCCGGCGAGCTTCTGGCGAAGGCGGGCTTCAAGCCGCAACGCGCCTATGTCTCGGTGCTGAAGCGGGCGATCAGGACGCTGAACTTCACCCTGGAAGGCCTGGACCGGCTGTGGATCCCGGTCGAGAAATCCTGGCGTCTCAACGAGCGGCACTATGGCGCCCTGGCCGGTCTCGACAAGGATGAGACGCGCGAGAAGCACGGCGCCGAGCAGGTGAAGATCTGGCGCCGCTCCTTCGACACACCGCCGCCGCCGGTCGCCGAGGATCACGAATTCCACCCGGCCAATGACGAACGCTATGCCGATGTGCCGCGTGAACTCCTGCCGGCCGCAGAGAGCCTCAAGCTGACCCTCGACCGCGTCGAACCCTACTGGACGTCGGAAATCCTGCCGCACCTGAAAAAGGGCGAGACCATCGCCGTCGCCGCCCACGGCAACAGCCTGCGCGCCCTGGTGAAACTCCTGTTCCAGGTCGGCGATGCCGAGATCATGGAGGTCGAGATCCCGACCGGCAATCCGCTGCTGATCGATCTCGACGAGGACGGCACCACCATTCTCGGCGCGCGCTATCTCGACGAGAGCCGCGCCCAGCCCCTGCCGCCCCTGCCCTGATCATGGCCAGCATCGCCGACCGCCGCTTCATGGGCCTGGCCCTGGCGCTGGCCCGCGGTCAGCTGGGGCGCACGGCGCCGAACCCGGCCGTCGGCTGTGTCCTGGTGAAGGACGGCCAGATCGTCGCGACCGGCGCCACGGCCGACGACGGACGTCCCCATGCGGAGCGCGTCGCGCTAACCCATGCGGCTGCCATGGCGCACGGATGCACCGCCTATGTCACGCTTGAGCCCTGCGCGCACTACGGCCGCACGCCCCCCTGCGCTCTCGGCCTGATCGAAGCCGGTATCGCCCGCGTCGTCATCGCCTGCCTTGATCGCTATCACGAAGTCGCCGGCCGTGGCGTCGCCATGCTGGAAGCCGCCGGCATCGAGGTTGTCACCGGCCTGGGCGAAGCTGACGCGCAAGCGCTCTACGAGGCTTTCTTCCACCGCCTGGAAACCGGCCGCCCCCTGCTCTTCGCCGACAGCCGGACTGCCGGTTATGAAACCGGGCTGGATCCGGTTCCGGCCCCCGAACTGGATGCCGCGCTCAAACAGCTGGGAGAGCAGGGCTTTTCCCGCGTCCGCATCGCGCCGGGTACCGAGTTTGCCCGTGACCTGGTCGCCCGCGGCCTTGCACGCCGGGCCGAACACAGCCGCGACACCGTGTATTAACTCTCCCGCGCTAGCGTGGTTCTCTGGTGTCTCCACCGACAGGACTTGCCGATGCAAGGGCGGAAAATCGAATTCAAGATGCTGAACCAGGCGCAGGTCGACATGATCTGCGAACGGCATGAGCGTCTGTGGTCCGGCAAGGCCGGCGGCGCCCGTGCAAGCTTTGCCTACAGCATCGTCGAAAATCTCGACCTGTCGAACCGTGACCTGTCCGATGCCGATTTCTCCGGCGCGGTCCTGCGCGGCGCCAATCTCTCCGGCGCCACGCTGAACAGCGCGATCTTCTTTGCCGCGGACCTGCGGCGCGCCAGCCTAGAAGGCGCCTGCCTGCGCCGGGCCGATCTGCGCGGTGCCATCATGCGCGGCGCGAACCTGACGGGCGCCGACCTGACCGAGGCTGACCTGCGCGAAGGCGCGATCGCCCAGATCGACAAGGAAAAGGGTCTCGCCGTTCTCACCCACAAGACCCAGGGCAATGATTCAGACAAGGCCAACTTCACGGGCGCCAACCTGTCCCGTTCGAAAATGGCCGGCATCACGGCGCAGAAATCCGACTTCACCGACGCGATGCTGCTGGGCACCCGGATGATCCGCGCCAATCTGCGCGGTTCGTCCTTCCAGGGCGCAAACCTGGAAGGCGCCGACCTGTCCGGCGCCGACCTGACAGATACCGATTTCACCAATGCCGTCCTGATCGGCACCAAGACCGTCATGGCCAAGAAGGACCGGATGCGCACGGATGGCGCGCTGACCGAGGCACCGGTCGGGATCGACGCGAACACGCTCGACAACCCGGTCGCCAACCAGATCGCCGAGCACATGAAGTGGTGCGAGACGAACGGCCGTGAAGGCAAGCCCTCCCTGTTCGACGGCACCGATCTGCGCGGACTGACCTCGCTGGCCGGCAAGACACTGACCGCCTTCCACGCCCGTGGCGCGACGCTTTACGGGCTCGACCTGGAAGGTGCGCAGCTGCAGGGCGCCCGGCTGGAGAAGGCGGACCTGCGCATGGTCTCGCTGCGCGGCGCCGACCTGCGCGGCGCCGATCTGACCGGCGCAAACCTCTCCAACGCCGATCTGCGCGACTGCCAGCTGGGACCGCTGCTGCTGGAAGGCAACCGCATCCTGCCGGCTTCCCTGGCCGGCACCCGCGCACGCTATACCGACTTTCGCGGCGCCGACCTGCGCCAGGTGAAAGCCACCGGCGCGGACTTCTCCTACGCGCATCTGGATGGGGCCGACGCGCGCCGCGCCCTGTTCGGCGGATCCTGCTTCACCGGAACATCCTTCGACGAACGCTTCCTGGAGCAGGTAGCCTCGATCGAGGGCGCGGTGGATCTCAACGCGGCCTGACCTGCCGCCTTCATCCCGATCCCGGCAACAAAAATGGGCGGCGGACACCTGTCCGCCGCCCAGTCATTCGGGGGATAATCGTGAGTGCAGAAGCGATCAGGCAGCCTTCGTCTTGCCGCCCTCGATCAGCTTCGCCTTGGTCTTGCCGGACCCGGCCTTGATCTCGATCCGCTTCGGCTTTGCGGCCTCGGGGATTTCGCGGACCAGACGGATCGTCAGCAGGCCGTTCTTGAGACCGGCCTCGGTCACTTCGACATGGTCAGCCAGATGGAAGCGGCGCTCGAAGGCGCGCTCGGCGATACCACGATGCACGAAGCGGCGTTCGTCGGCGTCGGTCTTCTCGGCAATCCGGCCGGACACGGTCAGCACGTTTTCCTGGACTTCCACGGTGAGGTCTTCCTCACCGAAACCGGCAACGGCGAGTTCGATCAGGTACTCGTCATCGGCAACGTGCTGGATGTTGTAGGGGGGGTAGCCCTGGGATTCGATCTTGGTGGCCGAGTCCATCATGTCGGCCAGGCGGTCGAAACCGACGATCGAACGGTAGAGCGGGGTAAAATCGACAGTACGCATAACAGTCCATCCTCCTTCAGAGCGATAAACAGGTCCGGACGGGCCGGACGGTTGACGGGGACCGCCACGCACACTGGCCGTGGCCGGTCCGCAGGTCCCGTTGCGGCAACCTGCGCGAATTAGTTGGGGAGGCGATCACGATTTCGCAAGCCCCGCGCGAAGCAATTGCGCCGCCGCGCGGGCTTGGCTAGGACAGGACAACGGAGACAGGGAGAATTCCATATGCGCACCAAGGCCCTTGCTGCCCTTCTTGGCGGCTCGATGTTGCTGGCATCCTGCGGAAATTCGCAGACCGATACGGACGCGGATACCGAAGCGGCTGCACCGGAGACCGCCGCCGAAACGGCTGCCGCGCCGGAAGCCGAAACTGCACCCGCTGCGGATTATTCCGACATCGAGACCGTCCTGGCCGGCGACTGGCGGGGCGAGGCGGCCGCACGCGATGAATGGCGTCACCCGCGCGAAACGCTGGAATTCTTCCAGATCGACCCCAGCTCCACCGTCGTGGAGATCTGGCCGGGCGGCGGCTGGTACAGCGATGTGCTGGGCCCCTGGATCGCTGCCAATGGCGGGACCTATGTCGCCGCACACTTCCCGGCAGACGCTGCCAGCAACTACCAGCAGCGTTCGCGCGCCGCGTTCGAAACCCGTATCGAGAACAACCCCCTGTACGGCGAGCCGCAGCTGGTGAGCTTCAGTGGCGATGGCGGTCTGGACATGGAAGACGGCAGCGCCGACGCCGTGCTGACCTTCCGCAACGTCCACAACTGGATGAATAACGGCTTTGCCGAACGCGCTTTCGCGGAATTCTACGACGCCCTTCGCCCGGGCGGCGTGCTGGGTGTCGTCGAACACCGCCTGCCCTCCTCGCGCGAACAGGATCCGATGTCGGCCAATGGCTATGTACAGCAGGCCTATGTCATCGCCATGGCCGAGGAAGCCGGGTTCGAACTGGTCGACACATCGGAAATCAACGCCAACCCCGCCGATACGGCCGATCACCCGCTGGGTGTCTGGACCCTGCCGCCGGTGCGCCGTTCACCGCAGGAAGGCGATGAAGGCTACGAGGATTTCGATCGCGAACATTTTGACGCGATCGGCGAAAGCGATCGCATGACCCTTCTGTTCCGCAAGCCGGCTTCAGCGTCCGGGGCCACCGAAGAATGATGCGCAGCATCCTTGCCATGGTCGGCGCCGCGCTCCTGAGCGTGGCGCCCGCCGTCGCGGACGATACTGCCAGCGACGTTGCCAGCGAAGTTGAACGCGTCGCTGGCCCCTTGCCGCGTTTCTTCCCGCATCTGGAAAGCTATCTCGACATTCCGGACGCCGAACGCAGCCATTTCCGGATGGCCTATGTGGTGAGCTCGGCCGACGGCATCCCGCCCGAGGATATCCGGATGTGGTACGAGCATGACGGCGAAACGCGGCAGTTCGCGCTGGATGCCACGGGCCGCATCACCCGGCTACCCGGACTGCCCGCACTGGATGCCGAACCGGATGTGTGGATCAACCAGCCGGCCGGTGGCGGGTTTTCCCTGTCGATGCAGTTCGAATATTCCGGCCCCGGCGCGACCGAGTTTTCCCGCGACGCGCTTGCCATGAGTGTGGAACAGGCCAACCGCGCGATCCGGTCGGCTGCGGGCGTCGCCGCACTGTTTGCCCCGCGGATGGAATCCGTTGTCTTTGTCTTCGATGGCGCCGCCCCCGAGGCCTGGGCCGTCGACCAGGACGGTGAGCGTTCGCCGCTGACGGTTCAGGAAAACCGTGCCTTTTTCAGACCGGCCGACCGGCGCAGCCGCTCGGTCGAACACATCGAATTCGGCCGGGAACCGCTCCGCATCCTGCTGGACAGCTAGATCAGGATCGTTTCCTGCGGAATCGCCCCTGCTTCAGACTCCTAAGCGGTCGCGTGATCGAACCGGTGAACCGGTTCCCACTTCACCTGATCACGCTTTAACGTGCCGCGGCGGCGAGCAGGGGCAGAACGCTTTCAAGCAGGGCCTCTGAGGCCGCCGCCACCACCTGACCGCCGAGGCTCGGATCGCCGCCGCGCCAGTCGGTCACGACCCCGCCCGCGCCCTGGACGACCGGCATGAAAGCCTGGACGTCATAGATCTGAAGCCCGCTCTCGATCACCAGATCGACGCCGCCAGCGGCGAGCATGGCATAGGCATAGGCGTCATATCCGAAACGGCACAGCCGGGCTGTCCGGCGAACCCGCTCGAACGCTGCCGCTTCATCGCCGCTGAACAGATAGGCATCGGTTGTCGCAAGGATCGCCTCGTCGAGGCTGGTCCGCCCGCTGGTGCGCAATTCCCGCTTCGCACCGCCATGCCACAGGGCCGCGCCGCCCGGCCAGCCCGCAAAACGTTCACCGATATGAGGCTGGTCGATGACACCGACTTCGGGCCGCCCCGCCTGCTCGAGCGAGATCAGCACGGTCCAGGTCGGAAGCCCGGCGATAAAGGCCCGTGTCCCGTCAATCGGATCGAGGATCCAGCGCCGCGTGTTGTCGCGCACCGTTTCGCCGAATTCCTCCCCGAGGATGCCGTCATCGGGCGCACGCTCCGCGAGAACATCGCGCATGGCCTGTTCAGAGGCCCGGTCTGCTGCCGTCACCGGATCGAAACCCGCCGTCAGCTTGTTTTCCACGGCCAGCCCGGAGCGGAAATAGGGCCGGATCGCCGCACCGGCGGCGTCGGCCATCCGGTGCGCGGTTTCCAGGTCGTATGACGGGTCGTAGCCAGACATGAAAAGGCGCCTAGCATGGCCCTCGCCGCCACGCCAGACGCCTTGTCGTTGTCCCCCCGGACCCCGTATCAGGCGGCGTCGTTCGCCGGCTCGTCCGGCTCAAGCGACTTGGCCAGTTCCAGCAGGCGTTTGCGCGGACGCTCGCCCAGCCGGTAATAGGCGCGGATCAGATCCATCGTCTCTTTCTGCGAGAGAATGTCCGCCGACAGGCGCGTGTCGCTGTCGACCTGATCGCGCTGGGACAGGCCCTCGTAGAAATACTGCACCGGCACATCCAGCGACTCGGCCAGCTCGAACAGCCGGCTGGCGCTGACGCGATTGGCACCGCACTCATATTTCTGGATCTGCTGGAAGCGGATACCGACGGATTCCGCCAGCTGCTGCTGTGTCAGCCCCAGGAGCCGGCGCCGGCGGCGCAGGCGCTTGCCCACATGAAGGTCGATATCGTTCGTCATACTACTCGCCGCCTGTTCTTCGCGTCTCGAAATGCGCCGCATTGGGACGCACACCTCACAGGGGAGCAAAGCGCGTGCCGGGCGAAGGCACGTCTTTTATTTCGCGCAGGATGGGTATTGTCAGGCCGGCACGCAGCCGGACCAGTCGGTGTGAGCCAATTCTCTGACAATCTTACGCATTTCGCCTTCGAAGCCGGCGAAACCGGGCGCCATCACGACCCGTGCTTCGTCGAGATAAAGGCTGCGATTGATCTCGATCTGGATCACATGCACCCCGTCGGCCGGCCGTCCATAGTGCTCCGTCGTATAGCCGCCGGCATAGGGGATGTTCCGAACTGTGACGTAGCCCCGGTCACGCAGCACGGCCTCGACCCGGTCCGTGATCCGCGGATCGCAGGACGAGCCGAACCGGTCGCCCAGGACAAAATCGATACCGCGCGCACTGGCGTCCGGCATGGAATGCATGTCGATCGCCAGCACAAAGCCGTGCGCGTCCCGCAGACCCGAGAGCAGACTCTCGAGGGTCGCGTGATAGGGCTCGTAGAAACGCTCGATCCGGCTGCGTGCTTCGGCATAGCGCAGGCGGCGGCGATAGAGGGCACGGCCCTCGACACCGATTCGCGGCACCACGCCGAGCCCGGATGCGGCCCGCCGGGAGACGGGGGCCGTCTGATCCGGCAGACGATCCGAGAACATGCCCGGATCGAGTTCCCACGGGCCCCGGTTCGGATCCACGAAAACGCGCGGGAACTGGGCTGTCACGAGATGGGCGCCGAACTCCGGCGCCGAGGCGATCAGCGTGTCGACATAGGCGTCCTCGGACCGGCGCAACTGGTCGAGAGTCAGGCAGGTCAGGGACTGCATTTCCGAGGTGTAGTGCCGCCCGGAATGCGGCGAGGCGAACACGACCGGCCGGGCCGGGCCGGACGGCCGCGCGACCCGGACCGCATCGGCCGACGCATTTGGATTTGCCGAAACATCCAAGGCGAGCGATGATGGGTTTGCAGCGTCCATGGGTCAAAGAGTGGGCAGCTGCACTCCGCCGGTCAAGCGCTACAGCGCGTTCAGCGGGTTTTTACCAAGCGCGTGTAGGTTGCCGTCAATTCGAGTTTTCGCAAGGGTGGGACCTGAGATGGCAAAGATTCTTCTGGCAGAAGACGACGATTCGATGCGGGACTTCCTCGCCAAGGCCCTGAAACGGGCCGGGCACGAGGTTCTCGTGTGTTCCGACGGGGAGGAAGGACTGGATGCGATCGGCGAACAGCCGGCGCAGTTCGACCTTCTCCTGACCGACATCGTGATGCCCGGTGTCGACGGGATCGAGCTGGCACGCCGTGCCGCAGAGATCGATCCGGCACTCAAGATCATGTTCATTACCGGCTTCGCCGCCGTGGCCCTGAACCCCGGTTCCGGCGCCCCGACCAACGCCAAGGTGCTCTCCAAGCCCTTCCACCTGCGCGAACTGGTCGACGAAGTGGCCCGGGTGATGGCGGCCTGACAGCAGGCTGCACCGAAACGGACCAGCAGGACGCCGCCCTTCGGGGCGGCGTTTTTTTCGCCCCGGAGAGCGGTGCCGACCTTCAGCTCCGGTCGGAGACAGCGCAAAAGAAAAGGGCCCGCTCTTGCGAGCGGGCCCAATCCCTGAAGTCGGTCAGACCGAAGTCTTACCAGGCCTTGCTGACGCGAGCGAAGAAGCGACGGCCCAGGAGGTCGTAACCCGAACCCAGCACTTCGTTGCCCGAGCCCAGCGTGGCGCCCGATGCATCCTGATCGATGATCGCCGGCTCTTCGTTGAACAGGTTGTTCACACCGAAGGTAACAGCCCAGGTGTCCTGGTCGTAGCTGATCGACAGGTCGTGGTACCAGACCGCGTCCCAGCTATCGACGGCGTCGCCGCCAAGTTCGGACGCCGCTTCGATACGCTCGCCGTAGTCGACGCCGACCACGTTGCGGATCGAGGCCTGCTCGCCGAGGTAACGGGCACGCCACAGCATCGACCAGTCACCGCGTTCGAAGCGGTTGGAGATCGCGCCGCGCCATTCCGGGCTACCCCAGTCGCCGACGAAGTTGTTCAGGTCCGATTCCGCAGTGTTGCGGGACAGGATCTCGTCGGACTTCGTGAAGGTGGCGTTCATGTCGTAGTTGAAGCCGCCGAGGAAGTTGAAGTCCATGTTGAACCGGCCGTTGAAGTCCCAACCCGTGGTTTCCTGGGTCGCAACGTTGAACGGCGTATTGTCGACGAAGGTCAGAAGACCGGTGTTCGGGTCACGCTGGCGGCGCGCACAGAACGGGTCGTTCGGGAAGTTCGTCGAGTTGTAGCACTGGCTCAGCGAGAAGGCCGTGCCCGGGATCGCGATGGAGTCTTCGACTTCGATGGAGAAGTAGGAGACACGCAGCGACGCGTCGAACCGGTCGGTGAACGGCTGGTCGAACACGAAGCCGAGGCTGTAGGCATCCGAGGTTTCCGGCTCCAGCGAGGGGTTACCCGCCCGGAAGCTCTCGATCGAGGGCGTACCGGTCAGACCCAGCGAGGTCGGATCCACACCTTCGGCGACACAGTTCGCCAGGACCACGGCATCACGATTGTCGTTGGTCGGGTCGTAGGTGTTGCCCGGACCGCGAGCATCGTTCGGAACCACGCACGGATCGGCAAAGCCCGAGGTGAAGCCCGTCTGGCCGCCCAGGAACAGTTCACGCAGGTTCGGCGCCCGGAAGGACGTGCCCATCGTGGCGTTCAGGGTCAGGAAGTCGGTCATCACCCACGACGCACGCGCCGAGTAGGTGGAGTTCTGGCCGTAGTACTCGTGGTCGGTCAGACGACCGGCCAGTTCCAGCGAGATGTCCTCGGCGAACCGGGCGCCGGAGACGAGCGGGATCGCCAGCTCGGCGTAGTATTCGGTCAGCTGAGCGGAACCTTCCGAACGACGGTCGGCGAAGTAGCCGGCCGCAAGACCGTCAGCCGCCACGGTATCCGTGCCGGAGTCGAGCGTGTCGCGGCGCCATTCGATACCGAACACACCGGAAACCTCACCCGCCGGCAGTTCGAACAGCGGCCCCGTGGTGAAGCCACCGAAGATCAGCTGGTCGACGACCGTCGTCGCGGTGCGGTCGATGCGCAGGAAGTCGTACTCTTCCTGGGTACCGAAGGACGGCGCCGTGGAGCCGTCGTTGGGATAGAGGTTCGGGTGGAACAGGTTCACCGGAACACAGTTGTTCGGAGACAGGAAGCCGAACAGTTCGATCGTGCTGTTGTCGTCGGAACCGCAGACGATTTCGCCATTCTCGACGCGCGTCGTTGCGACGACGGCGGTCAGGAGACCTTCGTCAACAGCCGGACGGCGCGAGTAGCCCATCGACCGGGTGTAGCCGCCGAACACTTCGTACGACCAGGACGGAGCGAAGCTCCAGTCACCCTGCAGACCCGACATGAAGCGGGTGTACTGCGTTTCCACTTCGATGTTCGAACGCTCGATCGGCGAGGCGAAGATCGGCACCACGTCGAAGCCGAACGGGTTGTACGGGTTGTCCGCACGGACCGTCGGGAAGAGCTGGCCGTGATAGCCGGACTTGTAGGTCGTCTGCGAGTTGGTGTGCAGCAGTTCCGTGAACACCGTCACGTTTTCCTGACCCAGGAACCGGTCGATCGTGTAGTCGCCGGTGAACAGGAAGGAGTAACGCTGGGAGTCCGGAATGATGTCCGTGGTCTGGTCGAGATAGGACGAGCGATAGGCTTCGTTCGTGCTGTCGCCGAAGGACCAGCCCGGGATGCCCGTGTCGGACGAGCCCGGCGTGGAATAGACGTCGGTGCCGTACAGGCCCGGATTGGCGTAATAGGACGCCAGGTCCGGCTGACCGTTGACGAAGTAGTTGTAGGTACGAACGCGGTTGATGATCGCGCCTTCGCACTCGGACAGCAGCGAGCCGTCATCGGCGATTTCGATGTCGCGCGAGCAGTACAGGCCGTCGGTCGGGTCGTAGTTCCAGTCGCGGTCGTTAACCTGCAGGCTGTCCTGGTGGAAGTATTCCATCGAGAACATGAACCGGCCGTTCTCGGAAGAGTCGCCAACCATCATGTTCCAGCGGTGCGAACCGCCACCGGACTCTTCCGGCGAGTTCGTGTATGCGCCGACCTGGAAGCCTTCGAAGTTGTCGCGCAGGATCACGTTCACAACGCCGGCAACGGCGTCCGAACCGTAGACCGAGGACGCACCGTCGAGCAGGATATCGATCCGCTGGATGGCGTCGGTCGGAATAATGTCGACGTTCGGCAGCGACGGAGCACCTTCCACACCGGACGGTGCAACGCGGCGGCCGTTGATCAGCAGCAGCGTCTGGTCAGGATTCAGGCCGCGCAGCGTAATCGTGTTGGAGCCGGGACCGGCGTCCGTCACGAAGGCGCCGCCGATCGTGTTGTCGAGCTGGACGCCCTGGGCGACCGACGACGTCTGCAGAATTTGTGCGGTGTCGATCAGGCCCGCATCGCGGATTTCCTGAGAGTCGATCACCTGCAGCGGCGCCACGGAGGCGAACGCATCACGACGGATGCGCGAACCGGTAACGACGATGGTGTCTTCGCTCGCAGCGGTGTCCTCGGACTGCTCGTCCTCGTCCTGCTGCTGGTCTTGAGCGTAAGCCGGAGAAATGGCCAGGCCAGCGGCTGCAAAGCCTGCAAGGATAGTCGAGCGCAGAAGGCGCTCGCGGTCCCAATAAGTGCTCACGATTGTACCCCTTTGTGTATCTGGACGCCCACTCCGGCTTTTGTTCTATCCGTGAGCAGACGTGGTTGGGTCACCCCAACTCAGCGCGCACTATGTCCAACATCGAAACGGATACAAAGCACTCGTGCCGGCGCCGCCGCATTTCCGTCATTTATGTTGCAAAAAAGTCATAGACTGGCAGGGTTCCCGAAAGCACTGCAATCAGGCAGCAGGACTGCACATGCGGCACTTGCACTCCGCTCATCCGGAGGCTAATAACCGGCTCCCTTGTGACGGATGGGCGATTAGCTCAGCGGGAGAGCACTTCGTTGACATCGAAGGGGTCACTGGTTCAATCCCAGTATCGCCCACCATCCAACTTCCCCCAGGCTCATGACCAAGTCGCCTACGCCAGATGGCGCGCACCCGCGCCGTAACGTTATTTCCAACCAGGTTTCGCCGGACCGGGCCTTCATCCCCGACACCTCGGGAACGCCCTATCGCACCATGAGCGAGATGTTCGAGTATATCTGGCGCGACGGCACTCCCGATCCTGCCAAGTTTGCCGGACTCGACGAAATCGACGTCTCGCACCGCTATGCGATCTGCATGGTACCGCGTTCGGGGAGCACCTTCCTTGCGCACTTGCTGAAGCAGACGGGCTGTTTCGGATATCCCAGCGAATGGCTCGCCATAGCCCTCGCCGAGGACCAGGCACGGGAGACCGGGTCGACCGATTGGGACATGCTGTTCAGGCGCGTCCTCGCCCGCCACGCTTCGCCTAACGGGGTGTCCGGCATCGAACTGGCCCTTGCCCATCTTCTGTGGGGCCGCCAGGCAACCGGCCGCAAGCAGATTCTCGGCCGCGACATGCGCTATTTCTACCTCAGGCGCCGCAATATCGTCCGCCAGGGCATTTCCATGCATGTGGCCCACCAGTCGGGCGTCTTGCACTCCTTCCAGATGACTGATGATGCGCGCATCGTCCAGGACGCCGTGCTCTACGACACCAAGGCCATCCGCAACTGGACCAAATTCCTGCACGATGAGGAAATGCGCTGGGAACGCGAGTTCGGCGCGATCGGAATCGAGCCCGTACGGCTCTATTACGAAGATATCGTGCGTCGGCCCGAACGGGTGGTGCGCCTGTTCGCCAATATCCTCGGCCTGCCGGAAACGCCGCTGCCACCGGAAAATGTCGAAATCGCAAGCGTCGGTCATCAACGCGCCGACGAATGGGAAGCCCGCTATCGCGAGGAAGACGCCGACTATCTCGGCGCAATGGCGCGGCACCGCCCCTTCGTCCACCCCCCGGTCCAGATGACATAGCGCTGCACCGGGCGCTTTGCGAACGGCGGCCGACACCCTAGCTGTTGTGCAAAAGGAGGCTGACCCATGGACGACCGCCTGCGTACTGCGCTATCCGGAATCCACGAACGCCAGTCCGGCCGAAATCTGGTCGATGCCGGCCGCATCGAGGCCGCTTCGGTGACGGGAGACACGGCGACCATCATTCTTTCGCCACCCGTCGCCGGCCAGCCCGACCTCGACCGCCTGCAGCCGGAAATCGAGACCGCCGTGACCGCCCTCGACGGCATCGCCCGGACGCGCATCGTGATGACCGCGCATCGCGAAAATCCGGGCAAACAGAAACAGCCGGAAAAACAGCCCCGAACCGGCTCGGCCCCCAAACCCGCAAAGCGCATCATCGCCGTTGCCTCCGGCAAGGGCGGTGTCGGCAAGTCGACCATCGCCGCCAATCTCGCCGTAGCCCTGGCCCGTGAAGGGCTCAAGGTCGGCCTGCTGGACGCCGACATTTACGGCCCGTCCGCGCCGCGCCTCTTCGGCCTTACCGATGTGCCGGGACTTCAGAAGACCGATGCCGGTGTCCAGCCCCTGATGGCGCATGGCGTGAAGATCGTGTCGATGGGCTTTGTGGTGAAACCCGGCGCCGCCGTCGTCTGGCGCGGACCGATGGTCCAGGGCGCCATCCGGCAGTTTCTCGCCGACACCGATTGGGGCCAGCCCGATGTGCTGATCCTCGACATGCCGCCGGGTACCGGCGACGCCCAGCTGGCCATCGCCCAGGACATTCCGGTCGACGGGGCGGTGATCGTCTCGACGCCCCAGGATCTGGCTCTGGACGATGCCCGCAAGGCGATGAACCTCTTCGACCAGACCCATGTGCCCATTCTCGGCATGGTCGAGAACATGTCCGTCTTCATCTGCCCGCATTGCGGTGAAGGCAGTCACATTTTCGGTCATGGCGGCGTGAAGGCGGAAAGCGAAGCCCTGGGCGTCGACTATCTGGGCGACATCCCGCTGCACCCCGATCTGCGCACCCGTTCCGACGCCGGCGAACCGATGGCGCTGGACGACGGGCCGGTCGGCAAGGCGTTCGCCCGCGTCGGCCGCGCCGTCATGTCTGCAGCGGAAACGGCGTCCAAGCCAGCACCGGAGATCGTCTTCGACTAGGCGGCCCTATTCCGAGGACGCAAGCGGTGCCAGACGGGTCGGAACGATGCCGCCCGGCGCGCGCACGTCAAAGGCCTCACTGACAACCGCTTCGGACAAGGCGGCATCGGCCGGACCGTCGGCCAGGATGGCGCCCCGCTTCATCACCAGGACGCGGTCGGCGAAGCGGGCAGCAAGATCGAGGGCGTGCACGGCGACAATCACCTGCACCCCTGTCTTCGCCGCTTCCCGCAGTATCTCCATCACGCCCAGCTGATGCCGGATATCGAGAGCGGCTGTCGGTTCGTCCAGCACAAGCAGGGGCGCACGGCCGGCCAACGTCCGGGCGATCAGCGCGCGCGCACGCTCGCCGGAGGACAACGTGTCGAACCGCCGGCCGGCCAGATCGGCAATACCGGTCTGTTCCATGGCCTGCTCGATCGCGGCGCGATCGTCTGCGCCAAGCGCACGCAAGGGCTGGCGCCAGGGCGCACGCCCCAGCGCGACAAGATTGCGCACGGTCATCGGCCAGGCGGAGCGTCCGTCAGGCGCCAGATAACCGATCATCCGCGCCCGCTCGCGCAGCGGCAGATCCGCAAGCGGACGCCCGTTCAGCGCCACGCTGCCGTTGGCCGGCTGCAACAGGCCGGCGGCCAGCTTCAGCAGGGTCGACTTGCCCGCCCCGTTCGGACCGACGAGGGCCGCAATGCCGCCGCCCTCGAAGGACAGGCTGGTCCGGCGCAGCAGAAGCCGGTCGCCATAGCCGAAATCGACATGATGGAAGTCCAGCCGGCTCATGGCGCCACCCGTTGCGATGTGCGCACCAGCCAGAGGAAGAAGGGTGCGCCGATCAGTGCCGTGACCACACCGAGATAAAGCGGCATGCCGGGCCCGGACATGAGCCGCACGAACAGGTCGGCCAGTGTCACCAGGAGGGCGCCTCCCAGCATGGAGGGCAGAATCAGGGCTCCGGGGCGGTGCGCCACCAGCGGCCGCAGAAGATGCGGCACCACGAGCCCGACGAAGCCGATCGCACCGGCCACCGCCACACCGCCGCCGACAGCCAGCGCGGTCCCGGCGACCACGGTCAGGCGTTGCCGCCGCAAATTCACGCCCAGACTGACCGCCGTCTCTTCGCCCAGGCTGAGCGCATCCAGACTGCGTCCCGTCGTCGACAGGATGGCAAGACCGGCAAGGATCAACGGCGCTGCAAAGGCGATCTCCGTCCAGCTGGCATCTTTCAGCGACCCCATCAGCCAGTAGGCGATCTCGGCCAGCGCCCACGGATTGGGGGCGAGATTCATCAGCAAAGCCGTCAGCGCGCCCGCCATCGCATTCACGGCCACACCCGACAGGATCAGCGTGGTTGCGGACGCGCCGCGACCCGCGATCAGGAAGAGCAGGGTCACACCGGCCATTGCGCCGGACACGCCGGCAAGCGGCAAGGCCAGCGCAAACAGGGAGGCCAGTCCGAAATACAGCGCCGTGACGGCGCCAAGGCCGGCACTCGCCGACACGCCCACGACGCCGGGATCGGCCAGCGGATTGCGGAAAAAGCCCTGCATCACGGCGCCTGCGCCGCCAAGCCCGGCTCCGACCAGAACGCCCAGCAGGACACGCGGCAGCCTGAGTTCGCGCAGGATCAGGGTGTCGAGTGTCGGCGTGGCGGAAAACAGTCCGTCCAGCGCCGGCAGGCCCGTACCGCCGCAAAACAGCGACAGGCCGACAGCCACCACCAGGCCGGCCGCCAGCCCTGCCACCAGAAAGCCCCGCCCGCTCATGACGGCACCTGTGCGGACCAGTCGTCGATGATGTCGGCAATCCTTTCGGCAGCATCGATCAGGCGCGGACCGGCGCAGGGCCAGTCGCTGGCGGGAATGGTTTCGCTCGCCCCCTGCGTCAGCACGCGGCGGTAGGCCGAATGGCGCGCCGCACGGTTCGACAGGCCCGTATAGCCATCGGTGAAGAAACTCGTGAGTACGATATCGGCCTCCACGGCGAGCACGGTCTCGGGATCGCCGGGCGGCCAGCCGGTTACACCCTCCTCCGCCATGACATTGATGCCACCGGCCGCCTTGATCGCCGCGTCGATATAGGTCCCGTCACCGGCCGTTCCGCCGGACGCGCTCAGATAAAGCACACGGGGCCGCACACCCCGTTCCGCGCTGCGCGCAGACAGCACTGCCAGACGGCGGTCAAGCGACGCGACCGCCTCACCGGCTTCCGCGTGGCGATGCAGATGCCGGCCCAGCGCAAGAAGATTGGCACGCACACCGTCGAAACCGCTCGCCCAGCTCAGCTCGAAGGTTTCGAACCCGGCCCGTTCCAGCATGCGGCGCGTCCGCGCCCCCTCGCCCGCCCCGAATACCGTCAGGCCCGGCGCCAGCGCATAGAGCCTTTCTGCATCATTCCACGCCTTGGGGAGGCTGCGCGCCCAGTCCGGCGCCGCCGAAACCGGATGGTCGACCTGCCAGGACAGGGCCGCAATGCGACCCGGTCCCGCCAGTTCCAGGACATAGGCGTCGGCACACAACGATGTGGACACGACCCCGTCCGAGGCGCGCAGAACGCGCACGCCGCCGGCGGCGAAAGCCGGACTAGCCGTTGCGCAGACGCAGGCCGAAATACAGGCCGCGGCCCGGCGTATGATAGCCGAACACATCCTGATACTCCTCATCGAGCAGGTTTTCGCCGCGCACATAGAACTCCAGTGCCTCGGTCGCCTTCCAGCGCACCTGACCGCCCACCAGCGTGTAGGCGTCCAGCGTCACCGTCTGGAAGGACCCGAAATCCGTATCCAGCTGGTCGCCGGTATAATCGACCGTCAGCGCGCCGGACCAATCGAGGTTTGCCGGATGCCAGTCGAGCGTCAGCGATGCCAGCTGCTCCGGCCGGCGGATCTCCGCGACGCCGTTTTCCTCACTCTCCAGCAGCGAGAGCGATCCGAATGCCGACCAGCTGCCGGACATATCCCAGCTGCCGGACAGTTCGACGCCCGAACGGTTGGAGAGCGATGCGGCGTTCAGCGCGGTCGAGGGGAAGGACGCGTAATCGGTGTAGATCTCGTCTTCGAGCTCGGACTCGAAATAGACGGCGGAAAGGGTCGCACGCCCGTCCAGCAGGGTCTGGTCCCAGCCGATCTCCCAGCCCGACGAACGTTCGGGGTCCAGGTTCGGATTGCCGACAAAACTGCCCGGGAAGTAGCCGAACAGCTCGTAGATACCCGGATTCTTGACGCCTTCGCCAAAGCTCACCCGGGCCCGGCCATCCACAGAACCAAACGCCCAGCCGGCGCCGACACGCCAGGTCGTGGCATCGTCAAACCGGTCATGGATATCGCGGCGGACGGACGCGGTCAGTGTGAGCGCGCCATGGTCCAGGCCGTAGTCGGCCGCGAAAGCACTCGCCTCGATCGAGGGCGACTGGTTGGACCCTGCCCCCGGCGCCGTGAAGGATTTCAAACGATCCCGGTCGTGTTCGACGAGACCCGTCAGACGGTGCTGCGTCTCGCCCGTCGACCAGCGGCCGGTGACTTCATAGTGAGACTGGAGCCGCTGTCCCAGCGAACGGCCGGTCGATGCGCCATCCGCATAGTTCTCGACCTCGTCATCGGTCAGTTGCACAGCCAGTTCGTGCTCGATCTCGAAACCGCCCGCCGAATGCTCGGCCAGCAGTGCGGCACGGGCAAAGACGGTCCGGCCATCCGTGTTGCGGTCCACATCGTTCAACAGGCCATCGAAATCGGTATCGCTGTCGAACGCGCTTTCGTAGGACAGCCACCGGGCCGAACCCTCAAACCGGACAATGTCATTAAGCGCGTAGCCACCGGCGAGATTGACGGTCTCGTTCTCATAGCCATCCTCCTCGCCGCCCGTGCCCGACACGTCGATCCCGTCACTGCGATAAGCGCTGCCGGACAGGGTCAGCCAGCCTTTTTCGAAGGTCGAGGCGATCCGGCCATTGCCATGGAAGGTGCCGAATTCACCGCCCTCGAGCCCCAGCGACGTCGTCATACCCGTCGTGGGCCGAGCCGTGGTCAGACGGACGACACCGCCAATCGCGTCGGCACCCCACAAGGCCGACTGTTCGCCGCGAGACACCTCGATCGAACCGAGATCGCTGAAGGCGAAATGCGCGAAATCCGCTTCACCGGTGAAGGGATTGTTGGCTTCCACGCCATCGATCAGCACGAGGACATGATTGGCCTCGGCGCCGCGCGCCCGGATCTGGGTCAGCGCGCCGGGCGCCCCGGAATGCGAGACTGCCAGGCCCGGAACGGCCCGCAGGATATCGGCTGCAAAGACCGAGCCCCTGGCCTCGATATCATCGGCATCGAGCCGGGAAATACTGGCCGTCGCATCATCGGCCGGAATCGGCACGCGGGCGGCAGTGATCAGGATGACATCATCGTCCTGCGCGTCCTGGGCCAGGACAGCGGGTGAAATCAGGAATGAACTGGCCGCCAGCGCCAGCGGCAGCGATTTGTGTATGCGCATGTACCACGTCTCCACAGCATGGTGACCGGCCGCACGCGCGACCGGCGGGTTGCAAGGAGTCGTCGAAAACGGAAAATCCGCGCCAGCCTCGTGTTTTCCCGCACGAGCGGACAGACGACGGCGATGGCAGGTCTTCCGGCTTGCGGGTCAATGCGGACGATGCCCCTTCCCGGAGCTTCGAGCTCCAGTGGTTACTTGCATCGCCGCTCGCCGCTTACGGCTGCGGGCACAGCGCCGGACTTGGACATCACCAAAAAAAGTGGTGACCGCACCGGCTTCCCGATTAATCCCGTGAGGGAACCATCGCGGCGCGGACGCTAGGGCCGGCCGCGGCAAAAGGCAATGCCAGTGCCCCGAATGTAACAGTGTGTATCACTCACGCGACGCCAATTGGGCTTCCAGGTTGCGGATACGTTGGTGAAGTGCACGCTCTTTGACACGGTCCGGCTGCGACAGCGCACGTTCGAGCGCACGCAGCTCACGCTGGGTTTTCCGCCAGCGCCACCAGAGCAGAAACACTTTGGGTCCTTCGACCAGATAGCGGCGCCACATGCGGCCCGGCTCCTGCACGAGACGGTGCAACCACTCCAGCCGTGCCCGCTGGATCCAGACCGGTGCCCGGCGGGCCTTGCCGCCCAGGAAGTCCAGCGATGCGCCCACGCAAAGCCCCACACCTGTGCAATCCCCACGATCGAGACAGGCTTCCGCGATCATTTCCTGTTGCGGGGACCCCACGCAGATCAGCACGAAGCGCGACGGATTCTCGGCGACAAAGCGGGCACATTCCGCAACCGCTTCCGGATTGTTGCGCAGCCCCATCGGCGGTTCGTGCCAGCGCACATCTTTCAAGCCATAGCGTGCCGTCACGGCATCGATGACGGCGCGATTGCCGCCAATGATCGTCAGCGGTTCGGCCGGGTCGATTGCGGTGTCGAACAGGCGTGCCGTCAGGTCCGAACCCGGCGCGATATCGATGCGCTCGCCCGACATGCGGCCGATCAGTTCCAGGATGCGGCTATCGCAGACCGTCAGCCAGGCCTGGGCATAGAGCGTGGCGAGCACGGTGTCGTGCTCGAGCCGGACCAGATGGTCGACATTGGGGGTGACGACAAAGGCGAAGGGGCTGGCCGGATCGCGTTCGGTGATGCGGCGCAGGGCCGTATCCAGACCGATCTTGTCGAAGGCCGAGTTCAGAAACCAGATATGACGCGAACCATTACGCCGTTCGACGAAGCTGCCGCTGGCTGCTGCCTGCATGATCTGACACCCTTTGTCCCGTTACGCGCCACGCGTGACCGTCTCACCCTCACCGATGCAAACCGCGCGCCGTTTTCCCCGGTGGCGTGCATCCAATCGGACCTCCTGCGGCATCCAGAGGAGCAAAGGTCGAGGAGGGCCCGGCATGCTTGTGAAAACGGGAGTTCTGGCAGCCATGGCGGCACTGCCCGCCGTCTCGCTGGCGCTGCCGCCGGTGACCGGCCTGCATGTCACCTTGTCGATGGGCGCGTATTCCGTCGTTCTGGAAGGAGACAGGGCACCGGATTTCCGGATCGATGCGACCTGCTTCGCAACACCCTGCCCGCTCGCCGAACTGCGCTTGGAAAGGTCAGACCAGACGCCGGACGATCTGCTGCCGGAAGCTGTCTAGCGCCTCAGCCGCCGCGGCGTTGGCGGCGTTTCTCGAAACGTGCCGGCTCGAAAGCTTCGGCTGCGGATCGCGGCAGGGCCGGTACATGCCCGTGCGCAAGAGCCGCGACATGCTCGGCCAGCAGCGGCGCGTGCGCGAAGCCCCGCGACCCCAGACCGGAGAGAATGAAACTTCGCGGCCCCGGCGCCCCGGCAACGGGGAGCCGGTCCGGCGTCGAGGCTCGCACACCACGCCAGGTCCGCACGACCTCGCCGGCCTTCAGTGAGGGAAAATGCCAGCCGAACGCCGCGCGGAAACCGGCAATGGCAGGCTCTTCCGGTCCGGCATCCTCGCCGGCCACATGGGTGGCACCGACCAGCACACCGCCCGGCGCCGCACAGGCATAGCCGCCCCAGGTCACAGGCTGTACGGGGGCTTCCCCCGCAAAGACTGCGACCTGCCCGGCGCTCGGCGAAATATCCGGATACCAGGCCGTCATACCGGCCCCGCAGGCAAAAGCGACGCAATCGGCGCGGCACAGCGTTTTGCCATCTGCATTTACCAACAGAACTTCGTTGTCCGTCTCGGAGACCGACGCAATCCGCGCCTCATGAACCGGTACGTCGCCCAGCATCTGCGCGACGATGCGCGCGGGTTCGATCCGGGCGGCGGCGCGCATCTGCAGCACCGATCCGTCCCACTCGACCCGCTCATCCATCAGGGCTGCGATACCGGCGAAACGTTGCGCTTCGCGCTCATCCTTCGCCAGCCGGACAACCCCGCCGGGATAGAAACCATCAAAGCCTTCATAACATCTGCGCGCATAATCAAACGCCGCCAGGGTTGCGCGGACATGGGGCCGGTCGGCGCGTTCCAGGCGCGGTGTCAGCAATCCGGCCGGTGCGCCCGATGCACCACCTGCCGGTCCGGCGGCGTCGAACACGACAACCTCGCTGCCGCGCCGTGCAAAGGCGCGCGCCAGGCTGGCGCCGGCAACGCCGGCACCGATGATCGCAACCTTCCGCGGCGGCGGTATTGTTGCGCCGGGTGTTCCCGGAAACACGGCCTCCAGACGCTCGCGCTTGCGCCCGAAGCCGGGGCGTTTGGCGACTTCGAAGCCAGCGGCCTGAAGACCCCGCCGGACGTGGCCGGCCACGGTGAACGTACCGATCCGCGCGCCCGGCGCTGACAGCCGGCCAACCTGGTCGAGCACGTCCTGGGACCACATGGCGTCATTCTTCGCCGGCGCAAAGCCGTCGAGGAACCAGGCATCCGCCCGGAAGTCCATGTCTGCCAGTGCGGCCTCGACCGCGTCGTGAACGACGGTGATCGCAAACCCGTCCTCGGGAAACACAAGGCGATGAACACCCTTCTGCCGCGAGGGCCATTGTTTCAGCAGACGCGTCGTGAGCGGTTCAAGATCCGGCCAGGCCGCAAAAGCACGGCTGGCTTCATCACGGTTTAGCGGGTGTTTCTCGACGGAGACGAAATCCAGCCAGGCGCCAGCCGGGCGGGTCTCCCGCCAGAGCTGCCAGAGCGCCAGCGCATTCAGCCCGGTACCAAAGCCCAGTTCGCCGACAACAAAGTGCCGCCGCCCCTGCCAGGCCTCGGGCAGGCCGCACCCGGTCAGGAAAACCGCCCGTGTCTCCTCCAGACCGTCCTCGGCGGAAAAATAGACATCGCCATAATCGGCCGCGCGCGGACCGGACGGCTCGCTCCAGTCGAGCCGGGCCGGTTCGCAGACCAGGCGCTCCTCGGTCATGACCGGCCTAGAGCGTCTGGGTGAAGCGGGCGAAGGCCATCAGACCCTCCGGCCAGGGACCGTGTCCGCTTTCCGGCTCGAAATGCCCGGCCTCGCCGGCATTGCCGAAATGAATACCCCAGTCGCGCGCCCAGGCTTCCGCCTTGGTGATATTGCAGGTCGGATCGTTCGAACTCGCCAGCAGCAGGCCGGCAAAGCCGAGCGGCTGGCGCGGCACCGGATCGAAACCGTGATCGCCATAGGTCGTCTTCAGCTCGGGGCGTTCCCAATCCGATGCACCGACCAGAAAGGCACCGGCAATCTTGCCGGTGAGCGCCGGGGCGGCATGCGCCACGGTGAGCACACCCAGCGCATGCGCGACCAGGATCACCGGCTTTTCCGTCTCGCCGACCGCATCGACCAGCCGGTTCACCCAGGTCTCGCGCTGCGGCTGGTTCCAGTCATCCTGATCCACGCGCCGCGCCGTGGACATATTGTCCTGCCAGCGCGTCAGCCAGTGGAAGGGAGACGGATTGCCCGCACCGGGCACGATGAGAATGTCACTGTCCTTGATCTTCATGGCGCCGTTCTAGCGCCGATCCGCGCAAACGCCATCCCCCCAAATGAAATGGCGCGGAACCGGTGGGTTCCGCGCCAGTTGTCCTCGTGCGGCCTTGTCGATCAGCCGACTTCGGAGGGTATCTGGTCCAGGGCTGTTTCCAGCTCGGCAAAGCTGGGCTGCATCTTCGAGGGCACGCCGCCCCGGCCGATCTCGACCGAGATCTGGGCAGCATTCCCGTGCAGGTGCGCCACGAGAACGTCCTGGATGATCTTGTAGAAGCTGTGTTCCTCGTCATAGACGGCCTGCATGTAGGCCGCGAACGGACCGACGAAACCATAGGCGATGAACACGCCGAGGAAGGTCCCGACCAGAGCGCCGCCGATATAACCGCCCAGAATGGCCGGCGGGCTTTCGATCGCGCCCATCGTCTTGATGACGCCGAGCACGGCAGCCACGATGCCCAGGGCCGGCAGACCGTCGGCCATGGTCTGCATGGCGTGGGCCGGATCGGCAGCTTCGTGATGGTGCTTTTCCAGCTGCTTTTCCATCGCGTCCTCGACCTGGTGCGGGTCTTCCAGGTTCATCGTCATCATGCGCAGCGTGTCGCAGATGAAGTCGACGGCGAAATGGTCCTTCATGATCCGGGGATAGCGGGTGAAGATCGCGCTGTCCTTGGGGTTCTCGATATGGCTTTCGAGCGCGATAACCCCTTTTGTCTTCATTGTTTTTGTTAGCAGGAACAACAATGAGAGCAGGTCGGTATAGTCCTGCGCCTTCCATTTGGGGCCGGTGAAGATCTTGGCGAAATCGCCGAGGGTCTTCGTCACCGTTTTCGGCTTGTTGCCGATCAGGAAGGCGCCGACAGCCGCGCCGCCGATCATCATCATCTCGAAGGGCATGGCTTTGAGGATGACGTCGAAATGGCCGCCGGCCAACGAGAAGCCGCCGAACACCATCACGAACACGACAATGATGCCGATAATCTGGAACATTTTGTACCGTCCACCGCTCTGGAAGGCCGTTTCTCGACCCGTTTGACCGGCACTATGACGGGACAAGCTTAATGTCCGGTTGAACGCGCGTTATGCGGGTGTTTACGGATCAGCGGCGCGGCGCCCCGGCCACTGACGGTCATTCCGGCATACCCGCTCTTTAAAAACTCATTGGACGGTCGGGAATCCGCGGTCTAGATCAGCATCATGACCCCGCCCCAGACTGCGTCCACACCCACCAGTCCCGCCGAACGGCGCCAGGCCTTCCGCCTGCTTTTCCTGTGCCTGATGGCAACCGGAATCGGCAATAACATGCTGTTCGCGATCCTGCCCCCGCTGGCGCGCGGGCTGGCCGTGCCGGAATACTGGGTCGGCGCGATCTACACGGTTTCTGCCGTCCTCTTCATGACCATGACACCGGTTTGGGGTGCGTTGTCCGACCGCCGCGGACGCAAGCCCTTCATCGTGTTCGGCCTGTGCGCCTTTGCCTGTTCGACCCTGATTTTCGCTGCCGCTGCCTGGGCCGGTGAAAGCGGCTGGATCCCGCCCTTGGGCGCAATCTTTGCCATGGCGCTCGCGAGGACGCTGTTCGGCGGGCTCGGCTCGGCAACCAATCCATCGGCACAGGCCTATGTCGCCGACCGGACCAGCCCCGGCGAGCGGACCGAGGCGCTGGCCGGACTGACAGCCGCCTTCGGCCTGGGTGCGGTCATCGGTCCCACCCTCGCAGCGACCCTGGTCGAACTCGTCGGCGTGCCGATTTTCATGGTGATCATTTCGGCGATGGTGGCCTCGGGCGCTTTCGCGGTCTGGTACCGGCTGCCCGAACAGTCACCGCCCAAGCTGCAGAGCCGGCCGATCAATCCCTTTGCCCAATTTGCCTTCGGTGCCGATCCCCGCATCTTTCCGTTCGTGGCCTACGGGTGCGTCGCCTGGATCGTGCAATCGCTCAGCCTGTCCACCCTCGCCTTCTTCGTGATGGACTCGCTGCAGCTCGATGAAGCTGCCGGCCTGCAGATGTCATCCATCGCACTGGCCGCAGGCGCGGGTGCACTGATCGTCGCCCAGCTGGTGGTGATCCCGGCCCTGCACGCCAGCCCGCGTATCCTCATGTCGCTGGGCGCAGGGATCACGATGGCCGGCTTCGCGCTGATGATCGTGGCGCCGAACTATGCCGGCATCGTCACCGCCTATATCCTCATCTCGTTCGCATTCGGACTGGCCCGCTCGGGCTTTGTCGGCGGGGCCTCGATCGCCGTTGAGCCTGAAGAGCAGGGCCGGGTCGCGGGCCTGACCACAGCCACTGCCGGGCTGGGCTTCATCCTCGGCCCAGTCGGCGGCCTGTTCATGTACAACCAGCTGGGCCACCTTGTGCCCTATTATGTCGCCTTCGTGCTGGCCGCAATCACACTGGCGCTGGCCTGGTTCCATCCCGGCATCCGCCGGGTCGCCAACATCGTCGAGGTGAAGCCGGAGCCCTGAGCCAGGGCTCCGATACCAGATCGTCAAGCACGCGGACTATTGGGCCGCCGCAGCAGCGATCACTGCATCATACATGGCCTGGCCGACATAGCCGTCAGCAAGATGGCCATTGGACCGCTGGAAAGCGCGCAGCGCCGCGCGCGTATTCGGTCCGGCAAGCCCGTCCGGCGTTCCGCTGTCGAAACCCAGCGCGTTGAGCGCCGCCTGCAGTTCGCGGGTCTGGCTGCGGGTGATCGGCGGATTGTTTTCCGGCCACGGCCCTTCGAAAGGCTCGCCGCCGGCAATCCGGTCTGCCAGATGGGCGACACCGATCGCATAGCTGGTGGAGTTGTTGTAGCGCAGGATCACGCGGAAATTCGGGAAGGTCAGGAAGCCCGGCCCCGAACCGCCCGCCGGCAGATCCAGCCTTGCGGCCTGCATCAGCAGGTCGGCCGACCACTCGCCGCGGGCCGGCTCGATGCCAAGCACTGCCCATTGCGACACAAGGCGCGACTGGCCCGGATCCCAGGCGGCGAAATCAAAGCTCTCCGGCACATTGACTTCGACCACTGCAGGCTGACCCGCCCGCCAGCCGGCCCGGCCGAGCAGATTGGCGGCAGACGCCAGCGCATCGGCTTCATTCGTCCAGATATTGCGGCGGCCATCGCCATCCCAGTCATGGGCGCGTTCCAGATAGGTAGACGGGATGAACTGCATCTGGCCCATCGCACCGGCCCACGAACCGGTGAGCTGGTCGCGTGTGGCATAGCCGTTGTCCAGCATGTGCCCGACCGCAATCAGCTCACCCTCGGCCCAGTTGCGGCGGCGGCCTTCCCAGGCCAGCGTCGCCAGCGACCGGACAATGTCGTTATTGCCGGGGATCTCGCCATAGGAGCTTTCCAGCCCCCAGATCGCAATCAGGATTTCCGGACGCACCTCGAAATGCGCCGCAATGGCGTCCACGGTCTCGCGATTTTCCGCATAGGCGGCCCGGCCGTTGCGGATACGCAGGTCGGACGCCGCGATATCGAGATAGGACCAGAGCGGCCGCACGAATTCCGGCTGGCTGCGATCGCGCTCGATGATGCGCATGTCCGGCTCCAGCCCGTCCAGCATGGATGCGACGGTATCCGGCGTGGCGCCGGACGCTTCCAGACGGCCGCGGAAACCGGCGAGCCAGTCGGCAAAGCTTTCGCCATCGGGCTGGGCAAACGTGGCGGCGGAGACGATGGTAGCAAGGGCCAGGCTGGCCAGTAGCGTGCGGATCATCCATTCCTCGTGAAGCGCAGCGGATCGAGATTGGCGATCTCGATGATAAGCTTCCGTTTCAATGCGTCCACGAAATCATGATGTTCGTTTGTTGGCGAAATGAAGGCGCCGGGGCCGGCGATCACTTCATTCTCGAAATAGGCGGCCACATCGATCGACACGGACGGCCGGAAGGGATGCTGACGGGCATTGTCAATGGGCAGGCCGTTGATCGTGATCATTTCGGCCTCGGCCCGGTTGCGCGCGGCCGAAAGACTGGGCCCGGCATTCTGGGGGCCATCACCCGACAGGTCGATCACCCGGCGTACGCCGTCATAGCGATTGTCCGCGATCAGGCTGACCGAATTGTCGATCGCACCACCAATTGCGGTGCGCCGGCCGGAAATGAAGGGCGCGGTCGCCAGTGTGGCAGCAAAGGCCCGGGCATCGTCTTCCGTCTCGATGACCGTCCAGGGCGCCACGACGCGCTGGAAGTCGGCATCCGCCCATTCCAGATACATCACCGCGATGCGGCCATAGCCGCCGGACTGGATCGCGGAAATGACTTCCGGATCGGCCAGCGCCGCGACATGGCCTTCGCGCTGACGCCGCGCCTCGACCTCGTCGATCGAGGACGAAACATCGACCGCCAGAACGAGTTCGAGATCGACCATCTCGCGGCCATCCTCGGCGTACTGGATCTCGCGGGTATACCAGTCGGGTGTCGCGGCAAGATTGCCGCCGGTCAGACAAAGGACGGCCAGGATCGACAGGCCCGTCCGGATGGCAAGTCTCATGGCGCCAGACCCGTTTCCGACACGCTCGCGGGACGGACCGGATCACGGCCCAGCTCTTCCGGCGACGGCAGAGCCCCTGCGATCTCGATCACCAGCTTGCGCAGGATCGCCTCGCGGAATTCGGCCTCAGTGCGGGCGGGAAGGACGAAAGCACCGGGTCCGGTGATGACGTTTTCCTCGAAATAGCCGTCGAGATTCATCTCGACGGGCCGCACCCAGCGGCCATTGCCGGTGGAGATCACCGGCAGGCCATTGACCACCACGCCGGCCGCATCCGCACGGGCTCGCGCCTGCTCCAGCGGCAGGCCCTGGTTTTGCGGTCCGTCGCCGGAGATATCGATGATGCGGCGGGGGGCGGAGTGCGGATTGCTCTCGATACGCTGTACGCTGTCGGCAATCGCGGCACCGATGGCGGTGTAGTGGCCGCGTTCCAGCGGGGCAGCCGCCACGCGGGCAGCAAACTCCAGCGCGTCTTCCTCGCTGGCGATCACGGTCCAGTCGGCCGCGGCGCGCTGGAAACCGCTGTCGGCCCATTCCACATAGGTCACGGCGATCCGGCCCAGAGGCCCGCCCTGGATCGAGCGGATCACATCTTCCGACGCCAGAGCGGCAACATAGCCTTCGCGCTGCCGGCGCGCCTCTTCCTCGTCGACGGAATAGGAGATGTCGACGGCGAGCACGAGCTCGACGTCCACGTCGTAATCATAGGTGAAATCGTCGTACTGCGCGCTGGCGCCAGCCGCGAAAAGGGCCGCTGCCGCGACCCCGAAGCATACCCCGAACCCTGTCATGGCGCGCACACTATGAAGCCTTTGGCGCGCGAACAACTGACGATGTGGTAAGCTTCGCTCACGCCGTGCGCCGCAGGCCCGCCAGCAGGCTGCCGACAGCAATCTGGCATACACCGCACACGCGCTCGCGCCAGACGAGACCGACCGGTCCGCGCACAAAAGCCCCGCCCGTCGCACCCAGCGCCGCATAGCCGGCCAGTATGGGTAGTTCAGTGCCGTGCATGATGGCCAGCATCAGAAGATAGTCGGAGCCGCCAGTCTGCCCCGGAATGATGAATTGCGGCAGCAGAGCGCCAAAGAACAGCACCGATTTGGGATTGCCCAGCTGCTTGACCAGGCCCTGGGTAAAGGCCGGTCCGGCCAGCTCCGCCACCGTTGCCGGCTGCGGCCGGGCTGCCACCTTGCGGGCATTGCGCAGGGTCGAGACCCCCAGCCAGACCAGATAGGCCGCCCCCGCCCACTTGATCACCGTGAACAGCAGGGCCGAGCTGACGAGGACCGCCCCCAATCCGAAAACCGACAGCGCGAAATAGATCGTATTGCCCGCAAGCACGCCGGCCGCCGTCGCCACGCCTGCCCGGAAGCCGCGTGCCATGCCCTGGGTGGAAACCAGCAGCACGGCCGGTCCCGGGCTCAGCGACATGGCGATATGCATGCCCGTGAAGGCGAGGATGAGTTCGGGTGTCATGCGACGCTCCGGTCGGGCAGAGCGTTTCACCTATGACAGACATGGACCAGGGTACATGGTACGGCTGGCGCAACCGCGGTTGACGATCCTGTCTGCACGCTCCGGCAGCACGCCTGCCCGCAAGCGCGGCACCGCGGTCGGTTGCAGACCCACTTCATTCGATTCGCCCGAGCGCGCGTGCTGATATAAAATGGTTAACGCGAATGGAGACGGATGTGCTGCGCAAGCCGCGGGGCATGGGGAAACCGGGGGAGTTCATGTTCGATATTATTACCGGACTCGGTGTGATCGGCTGGACCGGCATTGCCGTGATCTGCGCCTTGCTGGTTAGCCTGACAGCCTGGCAGAACAGCCGTCATGCCGAGCGGGAAGACGAGCGGGATGCGCATGAACGCGCCGGGACCGCGAGCCGGTCTGCCCCCTCGAGCAGCACCGCCGCCGCGCCCCGCCCCGCTGCAGCCACCGCTACCGCCCGCACAATACAGACGCCGCCGCGCCCGGATCCCCTGCCCGCCAGTCAGCGCAGCGCGTCCGGCAATGGCGGCGACGACAATCTGTCACCCTATGAGGCCTACAGGGCCATGATCGACAAGCGGGTGCAGGACTTCGCCCGGTCCCGCGGCAGTCTCGTCCTGCCGATCGTGCATCATGAGGTGGACGAGTATATCGACACCGACACGGCCATCGAAGCGATCGACCTGATCCGCCACGCGCCGGACAATGCGCCGATCGATATTGTCCTGCACACACCGGGCGGGATCGCTTCGGCGACCCAGCAGATCCTGCACGCCCTGAAACACCATCCCGGCCGCAAGACCGCTTTCGTGCCCTATCGTGCGAAGTCGGCAGGCACGATGATTGCGCTGGCCTGTGACGAGATCGTGATGGGCACAAGTGCCGTGCTGGGCCCGATCGATCCGCAATATGCCTGGATGCCTGCGCCGATCCTGGCGGCGCTGACCGAACACAAATCGGCCGACCGCGTCAGCGACGAGATGCTGATCCTCTCGAAGATGGCCCAGCAGGCTGTCGACGAGGCCCGGCGGTTTTCCTGCGACTATGTCAACGACGCTCACAAGCAGGACGGAACCTGTACCCTGACCAACGACCTGATCGGCGGCGGGCGCAATCATGACTACCCGATCCTGCCGCACGAGGCCGCCAGCTTCGGACTGAATATCTCGACGGCGATGCCGGAAGCCGCTTTCGGCATCTGCCAGCCGCCGCCGAAGGACGATCCCGTGCTGATTGTGTCGATGATGAACAGCCAGCCTGAACGCGATGGCGGAGCGCCGGTCGCTCCGGTCTTCCGCTGAGCCCCGCGTCTGGCGCAGATCGAGCGCACAGACGATGTTGACAGGACGCTTTGGCTCCCGTATCTCCCGCGCTCCTTTTTAACACGCTTACCAACGTGAAGGCCGAACGATGAAAGTCCGCAGCTCGATCAAATCGCTGAAGAACCGCCACCGCGATTGCCAGGTCGTGAAGCGCCGTGGCCGTATCTACGTCATCAACAAGACCGATCCGCGCTTCAAGGCTCGCGCCGGCTAGCCGGCTGCTGCCGGGCCTGCCCGCAGGTTCCAGCGCGCCCATATCGACTTGTCGCATAGCCCGTGCACCCAGGTGCGCGGGTTTTGCGTTTTGGAGGCACCAGCATGACGACCAAAGCCGTCCTGTGGGATCTGGGCAATGTCCTTCTCGACTGGTCCCCGCGCCGCTTCTACGAAAAACTCTTCCGCACGCCCGAGGAAGTCGACCACTTCCTGGGCGAGGTCTGCACGATGGACTGGCACGCGGCGCATGACCGCGGCGTGCCCATGGCCGAGAATCGCGAGCACCTGATCGCGAAATATCCCCACTACGAAGACGCGATCCGCGCCTGGGAAACCGGCCTCGACGGCATGCTCGACGGCAGTGTTCCGGGCACGGACATCGTCATGGACACGCTGGCCGAACGCGGGGTGCCGCAATACGCGCTCACCAACCTGCCGGCGGAATGGGTGGAACCGGTCAACATGCTCTACCCGCAGATGGCGCACATGAAGGACGTCATCGTCTCGGCCCATGAAGGCGTCATCAAGCCGGACCGCCGGATCTACGAGATCACGGCCATGCGTCTGCCCTTCGCGCCGGAGGAGGTCGTCTTCTTCGACGACCGTGAGGACAATGTCACCGCAGCGCGCGAATTCGGCTTTGATGCCGAGGTGTTCCGGGGTGAAGGCCCGCTGAAAACCGCTCTTGCAGCCCGCGGACTGCTCTGACCGGCCAGACCTGCGCCGCACCGCCGCACCAAATGCTGCATCTGCGCACTATTCACCTCGCATCCTTTCGCCTTTAATGCGTACCCAGTCATCGAAAGCGGGAAGTCCGGCGTAAGACCGGGTACCGCATTCGTTCGGGAAAGCGGTCGAAAAGGGCGCGAGGAGACAAGCATGGACCTGAATTTCACCCCGGAGGAGGAGGCCTTCCGCGAGGAAGTGCGCACATTCCTCAAGGACAATCTGTCCGAGGACCTAGCCACCAAGGTTCGCAATGGGCGCGAACTGAACAAGCAGGATATCGAGAGCTGGCACGCTCTGCTGCAGACCCGCAGCTGGCTGGCGGCAACCTGGCCGGAAGAATATGGCGGCCCCGGCTGGAATGCCGTACAGCGCCACATCTTCGAGGAAGAATGCGCCTTCGCGAACGCGCCGCGCATTGTTCCCTTCGGCCTGGGCATGCTGGGTCCGGTGCTGATCAAGTTCGGCACCGAGGAGCAGAAGAAGACGATCCTGCCGCGCATCCTGTCCGGCGAGGACTGGTGGTGTCAGGGCTATTCCGAGCCCGGCGCCGGTTCTGATCTGGCCAGCCTGAAGACCCGCGCCGTACGCGATGGCGACGACTATATCATCAACGGCCAGAAGACCTGGACCACGCTGGGCCAGTTCGCCGACAAGATCTTCTGCCTCGTACGCACCTCGACCGAAGGCAAGCCGCAACAGGGTATTTCCTTCGTGCTGGTGGACCTGAAGACCCCCGGCATCGAGATGCGCCCGATCAAGCTGATCGAAGGCGGTTTCGAGGTGAACGAGGTCTTCTTCACCGATGTCCGCGTGCCGGTCTCCAATCGCGTCGGTGAGGAGAACCAGGGCTGGACGATCGCGAAGTATCTCCTGGGCCACGAGCGCACCAATATCGCCGGTGTCGGCGCGTCGACCGAGGCACTGAACCAGCTCAAGGCGCTGGGCCGCAAGGTGAAGCGTTATGGCAAACCGCTAGCGGCCGATCCGCTGTTCGCGGCCAGGGTCGCCGAGGTCGAGATCGATCTGGAAGCCATGCGCATGACCAATCTGCGCATGCTGTTCGGCACGTCTGACGCCCAGGGCTCGGTGTCTTCAATGCTGAAGATCAAGGGCACGGTGATCCGCCAGGAGATCAACGATCTCGCCCGCCGCGCGCTTGGCCCGGCGGCCTCGCCCTTCCCGTCCGAAGACGTGATCGGCAATTACGGCATCGCGCCGCCGGAAGCGGCCGCGAACGCTGCCAACTATTTCAACAATCGCAAGCTTTCGATCTTTGGCGGATCGAACGAGATCCAGCGCAACATCATCGCCAAAGAGACGTTCGGAGCCTGATCCATGGATTTCACACCGACAGACGACCGCCGGATGATCGCGGACAGCCTGCGCCGCTTCCTCTCCGACACCTATCCGATCGAACACCGCAACAAGGTCGCCTATGACGGGGCGTTCCACGATCCGGACGGCTGGGCCGGGCTTGCCGAGCTGGGCATCATGGGCGCGCTGGTCTCCGAGGATGATGGCGGATTCGGCGGCGCCGGCTTCGACATCACGACCGTGTTCGAGGAAATGGGTCGCAAGATCTGCCCGGAACCGCTTCTGGCCAACCTCATGGCGCTGCGCCTCTACGCCGCCTTCGGCAAGTCCGAGCGGATCGAGGCCATTGTCGCAGGTTCGGAACGTGCAGCCTTTGCTTTCGACGAAAGCGACAGCTTCGGCGATCTGGGCGAGATTTCCACCACATTCGAGGGCGGCAAGCTGACCGGTCGCAAGACCGTGGTCTATGGCGGCCAGGCTGCCGACTGGATCCTGGTTGCAGCAAAGTCCGGCGGCAAGCTGGGGCTCTACGAGGTCAAGGCGTCCGACGCCGAAGTCCTCGCCTATCCGATGATCGACGGTGGCGGTGCCGCAGAGATCGTGCTCGACGGCACGCCGGCCGAATGCGTTGCAGAAGAGGCCACGGACGCCATCGAAGCCGCGCTCGACGCCGGCCGCCTGGCCCTGTGCGCCGAAGCGGTGGGCGCGATGGATGTGCTCAAGGAGATGACGCGCGACTATCTCATGCAGCGTCAGCAGTTCGGCCGCCCGATCGCGCTCTTCCAGGCACTGCAGCATCGCCTCGTCGATTTCTCCATCGAGATCGAACAGGCTCGCTCCATCGTCATCCATGCCGGCGGCAAGTTCGAGACGGAAGAACGCGCCCTGGCTGTGGCCAAGGCGAAGAACCTGATCGGCCGCGCCGGCAAGCTGGTCGCCGAAGAAGCCGTGCAGATGCATGGCGGCATCGGTATGACCTGGGAATATGCCGGTTCGCACTATGCCAAGCGCCTGATCATGATCGACCACCAGCTGGGCGATACGGAAGATCAGCTGCGCAAGGTGATGGCGCTGACGGATATCTCATCGGCCGCCTGACACGACTGCGGAGCGTCTTGCCTGACAGGCCGCGGCCCTCGCCGCGGCCTGTTTCATTTGTCCGGAGGTCCCGAGCGCCACGACTCCCGCTCAGCGTGTACGGGATTGTGAAATCACCGAATCGACGGCCTAATTCCCGATCGGACGGGGAGGCCGATCCGGGCATGAATGAAAACATGAAAGCTGCCGGCGTCGGCCTGGCCTGCCTGGTGCTGGGCGAGTTGGCACTTCTTCTCTCGGTACCGCCGGGTTTCTTTGTGCCCGTCTGGCCCGCCGCTGGCATCGCCGTGGCCGCAACCGCGTTGTGGGGCCGGCGCATGCTGGTTCCGGTCGGCCTTGCCACGTTGATTGTGGCCGCCGATCTGGCCCTGCGCCATTTCCACACGACACAGGGAGAAGCCGCAATCTTCGCGCTGTGTGCGGCAATCGGCTCGATCCTGCAGGGCGAGGTCGGTCTGCGTGTTTTGCGCCGTATCAGCCCGGACCGGAAATGGGCGCTGGAAACCGGCCGCGAGATCCTGCTGGTCACTGCAGTAGCCGGTCCGCTGGCGGCGATCCCGATGGCTGTTGCCTTTCCGGTCGGGGTCAGCCTGGCGGGCCTGGAGCCCGCTTTCAGCAACGCCCCCGTCTATCTGAAATCCTGGCTGTCGAGCGCCATCGGAATTGTCCTGGTGACGCCGCTGGCGCTGCTGCTGGCAGAACCGGAGCAGATCAGCCGCCGACGGAAGCTGGCCGTTGTGATACCGGCAGCAATCCTCCTGGCCATCGCCATGACGGTATTCATTTTCAGCCGGGCCGACGGCGTGAACGACCGGCGGGAAGCCTTCGCGAGCCTGGTCGCGAGAGACCAGCAAGCGATCACCGAGACCCTTGACCGGCTGCGGCATCGCCTGACCCAGCTGGGCGGACTGTTCGCAGCATCGGAGACCGTGACGGAAGACGAGTTCGACGTCTTCGTGTCCATCGCCTTTTCCGGCAATGTTCAGGCTGAGGATGTCAGATGGGCGCCCCGCCTGTCCGATCCCGCCGACGCGGCGGAGATGGAGCATCAGGCCTTTGCCCTCGACGCTAATCGGCAGGTCCAGGTCTTCCCGCTTGCACAGAGCGGCGACGGTGTCGCAACCAGCATGACCGGGCTCGACATGCCCGGCATACTCGACGCCATTCTCGACGGTGCGCCCGTGGTCGCCCGCCGTTTCGAGCATGGCGCCCCGGAAGAAGCAGGACCCCATGGCCATTCCCTTCTCATTGCCGCTTCGTCCTATGCAGGGCGGAACCCTCCGGCCAGCCGCGAGGAAAGGCTTCAGCAATTAAGCGGCGTTGCGCTTGGCCGCATCACCCTCTCAGCACTCGCTGCCAACGCCATATCCCGGCACGATTCAGACTATCGGCTGGCGATCAATGATGTTTCGTCCGGCGACGCTCACGCCCTGCTCGGCACGCCGGCCGCCCTGTCCCCGCTGAGTGTCGTCCACCAGCTCGACATCGGCGGTCTTTCACTGGAGTTCGTCTACACCGCGACACCCGGATATCTCGCCCGCAACCAGGACCTCCTGTCCTGGGCCACACTGATCACCGGGCTGGCCTTCATCACCGTGTTGAACGCGCTCACCCTGCTCAGCACCGCTCGGACCGACCTCGTCCAGCGCCTCGTCGTTCGCAAGACGGCCGAAGCGGAGAGCCTGTCGCGCAATCTCTCCCTGATTCTCGAGAACGCCGCTGACGGCATCCTGGGAATTGGCGCCGACGGTCTTGCCACCATCGTCAATCCCGCCGCCGCCCGGCTCTTGGGATACGCGCCGGAAGAACTGACAGGCACGCTCATTCACGACGTGATCCACCCAGTTGATTCCGAGGGCAGGCCGCACAGCCGCGCGGACTGCCCCATGGTTTCGGCGACACGCGAGGAGCCGGTCCGCAATGGGATCGAGCCCTTCCGCCGGCGCGACGGATCCAGTTTCACGGCCGAATTTTCCAGCGAGCCCATGCTGGACGAGCAGGGCCGTCTGCTGGGTGTCGTCACCGTGTTCCGCGACATCACCGACCGCCAGCAGGCCCAGGCCGAGCGTGAGCGTTTCATCGCCGAGCTTTCCAGGGCCAATGAAGAACTGGAGCGTTTCGCCTTCGCCGCGAGCCACGATCTGCAGGAGCCGCTGCGCCTGATCTCCAACTTCAATGCGCTCCTGGCGCGCCGCTATGACAGTGCGCTCGACGACGCCGGGCGCAGCTATATCCAGCACTCCATCAAGGCGGCAGAGCGCATGCAGGCGCTGATCGCCGACCTGCTGGCCTATGGCCGACTGAACTATGATTCCGAACCTCGCGAGGTGGATGTTGCGTTGGGCGATATTGCCGAGGACGCGATCCGGAATCTGCAGACCGCAATCGACAAGGCACGGGCCCGGATCGAAATCTCGGATCTGCCCTCGGTTCGCGGCAGCCGGGCCCAGCTGACCCAGCTGATGCAGAACCTGATCGGCAATGCCATCAAGTATCACCGTTCCGGCAGCGCCGTTCATGTCAGCGTCGATGCGCACGAAGAGGGCGACGTCTGGCGGATCAGTGTCGCCGACAATGGCATCGGCATTGCGCCGCAATACCGCGAACAGATTTTCCACCCCTTCAAGCGCCTGCACGCCAAGGACGAATATTCCGGCACCGGAATGGGGCTGGCGATTTGCCGAAAAATTATTGAGAGTCATGGAGGTGTGCTATGGGTGGAAGAAAGCCCGTCCGGTGGAAGCCTGTTCCTGTTCACACTGCCGAAAGCCATCGAACCGACACATGACCAACGCTGACAAGTCCGCCTCGAAAAGACCGCACATCCTGCTCGTCGAGGACAATGCCGGTGACGAATTCCTGGTCCTCGACGCGTTCGAGCAGGCCAGTTTCCCCTACGAGATGGAAGTCGTACGCAATGGCGAGGCTGCCCTGCAGCGCCTGCGTGGCGAAGGGGAGTTTGCCGGACAGCCCGTGCCCGATCTCGTCCTTCTGGATCTCAACCTGCCCAAGCTGGACGGCCGCGATGTGCTGCGCACCGTCAAGGGCGATGCCGATCTTGCCCAGGTGCCGGTCCTGATCCTGACGACCTCGTCCTCGCCCGACGATGTGGACACCTGCTACGCCCTGCACGCCAACGCCTACATGACCAAGCCCTTCGAGGTGGATGGCTATGAGGCGATCGTCCAGTCCATCGGGGCCTTCTGGTTCAATGTCGCGACATTGCCGCACCCCCTGCATCATGGCAGCCGGATCTCGTCTTAAATCCTCTCCACAATCTGTCTGCGGGTGCTGGACGCAGCCGGGGCAAAGGCTATCCTCTGCGCCATGATGAGCCTTTCCGCTTTCGTCCTGCTCGCGGGCCTGGTCCTGCAGGAGACGCCGCCGGCCGATGTCGAAGTCGCGCCGCGTACGGAATTCCGCACCCCGGAAGCCCGGCTGGAACAGCGGCTGGATGCGCTGGCGCAGGCGCAAACGCCGCGCGAGGCTGCACCGCTCGTCGATGAAATCCGCGCACTGTGGGCGCATTCCGGCAGCGACACGATCTCCCTGCTGATGGATCGCGGTGCCGCTGCGGAAGCGGCGGGCGATGTCGATATCGCCATCCGCATGTACGACCATGTCACACGGCTCGACCCGGATTTTGCCGAAGGCTGGCTGGCCGCCGGCCGCATGGCGGCCCGCGTCGAGGACTGGGCCTATGCGCTGGAGACGCTGAACACGGCGCTGACGCTGGAGCCGCGGCGGTATGACGCCTATCTCACGCTCGGCCGGGTGCTGGAGCGGGCCGAGGAAACCGAGGCCGCGCTGGAAGCCTATGACGCAGCGCTGGCAATCTATCCGGCCCATGAGGACGCCCGGCAAGCCCGCGACCGTCTCGCCGACGCGCTCGCCGGCCGGTCCCTCTGAGGGCCATGCCCCTCTGGCTTTATCTCCTTGCCGGTGCCTGTGCGCTCGCCGGTCTGGCCGCACTTCTGGCCCGTCACACGATCCGCCGCATCGAACAGGCGCACCCGCCCGGCGGCCGTTTCGCCGACATTTCGGGAACCCGGCTCCACTACCGCCGCAGCGGCGATCCGGAACGCCCGGCCATCCTGGTCCTGCACGGTGCGGCCTCCAATCTGGAAGAGCCGCACATGGCTCTGGCAGACGCCTTTGACGGCGAGCATGTGATCTGGCTCGACCGGCCGGGTCTGGGCTGGTCGCAGCGGCCCGGCGGGACCTGGTCGCCCCGTCGCGAAGCCGAACTGATCGCAGCCTTTCTCGACCATCTCGATATTCCGGCCGCCACGGTGATCGGGCATTCCTGGGGTGGGGCCATTGCGATGCGCATGGCGATCGATCATCCGGCACGCGTGGACGGGCTGGTCCTGGTGGCCCCGGCACTGTCGGCCTGGATCGGCACCGCCGCCTGGTTCAACTCCGCCAGTTTCTGGCCGGTGATCGGCCCGTTCCTGTCGCGCATCGCCGTGCCGCTGGCCGGCCGCAGCCAGGCGGCGTCGGGAGCCGTCTCGGCCTTCCACCCGGAACCGGTTCCGGATGCCTATCTCGACCGGTCGGCGCTTCTGCTCCTGCTTCGCCCGCCGGTCTGGAAAGCCAATGCGCAGGACATGGCGATGGTCAATTCGCACCTGGAAGACCAGGAAACCGCCTACAGCACCATCGGGACACCGGCCGTGATACTTGCCGGCAAGGCCGATACCGTCGTCTGGTCGCACCGGCATGGCGGACAGGTCGCGGCGCGCATGCCGCGTGGCGAGATGCGCTGGATTGCCGGTGCCGGCCACAACCTGCACCACCATCACCCGCAAGCCGTGCTGCAGGCCGTCCACGATGTGCGTCGGCAACTGCGCGAAAGCGTGCACTCGGCTGGCGGAGCGGCTTGAGGCTGCCCGCTCGCGGATTTAGTCTCCCCGCCCGTCCCGAGAAGAGGTTTGCGACATGGCTTTCACCGACAACGTGCTTGAAGACTCCGGCCCCATCGACCAGTCCGACGCCATCGGCGGCGCCGCGCGCGAGCAGATCAAGGCCTTTGTCGCCCGGATCGAGCGTCTCGAGGAAGACAAGGCGAATGTCATGGCCGACATGAAAGAGGTCTATGCCGAAGCCAAGTCGATGGGTTTCGACACCAAGATCCTCCGCAAGGTCGTGTCGCTGCGCAAGATCGACCGCCGCGAGCGCCAGGAAGCCGACGCGCTTCTGGAATTGTATCTGGGTGCCGTGGAAGGCTAAGCTGGCCGCCTCCCTGCAAAGGAGGCCCCATGTCTCGCAAGATCGACGAGAAGAAGACGAAGCGCGCCCTGCGCCGCCTCGACCGTGCCCGCAAGGCCGCGGAAGAGGCGGGGACGCCGGATCGCGAGCTGTCTGAATGGGAAGGCGAGTTCCTCGGATCGCTCGAGGAACGGCTGGAGACCTATGGCTCGGCCTTCAACGATCCGGACAAGGGCAATACCGAAGACGCGCTGTCGGCCCGCCAGGCGCTGAAGCTCCGCGAGATCGAGAAAAAGGCGAAGGGCAAGGCGCGGAAGCCGATGTCGCGGGGCAGCGGTTTCCGGCGCAAGACTGTCTCTTTTGCGCCCCGTAGCCGTGACATTCATGATGATCTGGAGCCCGATAGCGGCGACACAGGAGCTATATCGGGTGACATTTCGCCGGATCCGGTGGAAACGCCGGAAACCCGCCGCGCCCGGTTCCGGATTGTCGGCACCTCCGGGGACCCGGAGACGTAGCGGCGTTTTAGCCTCCCGTTAAATCTGATCCCGGTTTGATCGCGCGCCGGCGCGGGCGTGCGGGTATCTTGGGGCGATCAAGAACACGGTATCGCCCATGCCCCACAACATCGCCCTTCTCGGCCAGCTGGAAGCTGCCCTTTTCGACGCCCTCGACGAGGCGGAAGCTGCCGGTCTCGGCACCGAAGCCGGTCGTGACGCCTTCCGCCGGGCCATGGCCTCGCTGGACACCACGGTGGAAAGCCGCACCGAGCGTCTCTACACGCCGCTCGCCGCCGATCCGCTGACCCGGGACTATGTCTCCCATCTCGACGGCCAGCTGAACGGGCTGACCACACGGATCGAGGTCCTGCGCACCCATATCGAACTCGGCCTGGAAACCGGCAGCCGGGAAATCGCCCGGCTCGACGCCTCTCTGACCCGGCTGGCGCGGCAACTGAAAGTCCGCTTCAGCCGCGAGTCGGCGCTTATCCCCGTCTATTTCAGTTGGTGCGACCGCCACCCCGGCGACGCGCTCGCCAGCGCCTGATTCCGTCCCGCAGACGACGGACCGGGCTGGGCAGCCATGTCCGGCCCGGTCCTGTTTTTGGCGCTGGACCAACAGGTTCCCGACCCAAAGAAAACCGGGCCGGAAGGTGAAATCCTTCCGGCCCGGCGTTTGTGCCCCCACCCGGCCTGCCCGTTGAAGTCCCTTTGGCAGGCGAGTTCCGTGTGTCCGGATCAGCCCGCGGCGCGGACCCCGTCGACATCGAGATCGTATTCGCGGACCTTGCGGTAGAGCGTCGAGCGGCCGACGCCGAGGCGACGGGCAACTTCGCTCATCCGGCCGGCATAGGTCTCGATGGCGAACTCGATCAGATCACGCTCGATCTCCTCGAGCGAACGCAGGTGACCGCCCTCGTCCATGATCTCGACCGGGCCCAGATCCGGCGCATTGGCCGCCATCTGCACGATCTCCCCGGCCAGCGTCTCGGCCGCCGAAGCCGGCATTTCGGCCTCGAAATCAGGCGTCAGACCGGAGATCTGCGGGAAGTCCTCGGGCTTGAGCATGTCGCCATCCGAGAGGACGACGGCGCGGAACACCGCATTCTCCAGCTGACGCACATTGCCCGGCCAGTCATAGGCGGCCAGCAGCGCATGCGTTTCCGGCGCGGCGTCGATGATCGACTTGTTTTCCTGGGCGTTGAAACGGCCGATGAAATGGCGCACCAGCGCGGGAATGTCTTCCTTGCGGGCCTTCAGCGAGGGCACTTCGATCGGGAAGACATTGAGACGATAGAACAGGTCCTCGCGGAAATTGCCCGCGGCCACCTGCTCGGCCAGATCGCGATTGGTGGCGGAGACGATCCGCACATTCACCTTGACCGGACGCTTGGAGCCGACCGGATCGACCTCGCCTTCCTGCAGGGCGCGCAGCAGCTTGACCTGCATGTCCAGCGGCAGCTCGCCGATCTCGTCGAGGAAGAGCGTGCCGCCATCGGCTTCCTGGAACTTGCCCATATGCTTGCCGACAGCGCCGGTGAAGGCCCCCTTTTCGTGACCGAACAGGGTGGATTCCACCAGGTTTTCCGGAATGGCGCCGCAGTTCACGGCGACGAAGGGACCGTCGGCACGCTTGGAAGCAGCCATGATGGATCCGGCGACCAGCTCCTTGCCGACGCCGCTTTCCCCGGTGATCAGGATCGGAATATCGGATTGCGCCGCGCGCTCACCCAGACGCACGACCTGTTTCATGGCCGGCGCGCCGGCAATCATGTCGGCAAAGCCCAGCTTGTTCGTCGCCTTGCGCGACAGACGCTGCACTTCGCCCGACAGGTTCTGCACCTTCAGGGCATTGCGGATCGACACCGCGATGCGTTCCGGGCTGGCCGGCTTGACGAAGAAATCGGAGGCCCCGGCCCGCATGGCCGCCACCACCGTCTCGATGCCGCCGGACGCCGTCAGCACGATGACCGGCAGGTCGATCTGCTTGCGTTGCAGGGCTTCCAGGGTCTCCATCCCGTCCATGCCGGGCATGATCAGGTCCAGCAGCATGACGTCGATCCCCGGGGACGCCACGCGATCCAGGGCAGCCTCGCCGCTGTCGGCGGTTTCGGCCTTGTAGCCCTGCTTCTCGATCACCGCCTGCAGAAGGCGGCGCTGTGTCGGATCGTCGTCCACGATCAGAACTGTTTTCACCATCTCACCCACGCCTTTTCGGTCGCCTTGTTTTCGCCGGGCCTTTGGCCTCGCTGTCCGTTCTGGACAGGGCGTTGATGCGAACCGTTATGGGACAGTCTTCTAAATTTCACGTTTAAGACGCGGCAACGACCGGTTAAGCATAAGCCGGGGACCCCGTCCGATTGCGGGGATGCGAGGGAGGCAGAATGCCGCCGGACAACGACACGCCTGCAGGCCGTCCTGCAGCGGACGCCGTACGCTGGCCTTTCGGGACCGGCGATGCGTTCGCACAGCTGCGTGCAGAAGATCACCGTCTGGCACTGATCCACTCCCTGCCCGGCATGGTGATCTGGCCGCTGGTGATGATGGCCCTCGCCTTTGCCTTCCAGTTCGCCGGCGGCTTCCTGTGGGCCCTGGCCGGCAGCCCCAAGGCCATCATCCATCTCGACACGGTTGCCTTTGCCGCGACGGCGCTGGCCTATTTTGCCTTCGCCGCCGTGATGTGGCGGTGGCTGCAGCGCGACGGCGCCCATCGCGGGACCTTCGCATTCTGGCCGCTGCGCGCCTCGGACATCCTGGCGACTTTCCTCGTCATGGTCTTCATGATCTTCGTCGCCGGCCATCTCACCCTGGCCTTCCACGAGTTCGCCATGCTGGACCCCAGCCTGACCCTGTCGGGCGGGGCCACGCGCGACGAGGTCTCCAATGTCGACAATTTCATCCACTCGAATGCGGCGCTCTGGTCGATCATCCTGCTGACCCTGGTCGCCGCCCCGCTGGCCGAGGAGATCCTGTTTAGGGGATGGATGCTGCCCATGATGGTCGCCCGCGGCGTGCCGGCGGTGTTCGCCATCGCGATCTCGGCCCTCGCCTTCGGCCTGCTGCACACACCGCAGGGCCTGATGGTGATGACCTCGACCTTCCTTCTGGGTATCGCTCTGGGCATTGCCCGCATGGCGACCGGCCGGGTGACCGCACCGTTTCTGGGCCATGTCGCCAACAATGCCTGGGCGGTCTTCGCCGTTCCCGCCATTCTCGAACACGTTTCCGCGTGAGATTGACCTTCCCGGAGCGGAGGTCTAGCGCTAGGTCATGAACAAGAAAAACACCGCGGCCTCCCCGCGCCCGCCCGCACCGCTGATCCAGTTCGCTGGAGAAAAACCGCCGGCCCCGGACTGGTTTGCCAATGCCCTGGCCAAGCCGACCGAAGCGGGAGCGGTGACGGTCGAGGGCGCGACGGTGTGCTGGAAGGCCTGGGGCCAGCGCGGCATGCCCGGACTGATCCTCGTTCACGGCGGCGTCGCCCACAAGGACTGGTGGGACAGTATCGCGCCCTTCCTGGCCGACACGCGCCGCGTCGTGGCGCTCGACCTCACCGGCATGGGCGACAGCGATCACCGCGAGCGCTACTCGATGGACACCTACGCGCGCGAGGTTATTGCCGCCGGCGAGACCGGTGGCGCCTTCGACGCGGGCAAGCCCTTCCTGGTCGGCCATTCCTTCGGCGGTTTCGTGTCGCTGGCAACGGCCACAGATCACGGCGAGAAATTGCGCGGCGTGGCCGTGCTGGACAGCCCGATCCGGCCCGCCGACGAACAGCGCCGCTCCTCGCCGCCCAGCCGGGGCGGCACGGTCTACCCCAGTTTCCAGGCCGCCATGGAGCGCTTCCGCCTGCTGCCGGAACAGCCCTGTGCCAACGCTTTCCTGCTGGATCATATCGCGCGCCAGAGCCTGAAACAGGCGACCCGGCCCGACGGCTCGCCCGGCTGGACCTGGAAGTTCGATCCGAAACTCTGGGACAAGCTGCATTACGACCGCCCGCCGCCGGCCCAGCTGGCCGACCGGCTGAATACGCGCGTTGCCCTGTTCCGCGGCCAGGACAGCCGTCTCGTCACCGACGAGATCTGGGCCTTCATGCGCGAGACCTTCGGTCCGGAAACCTCGATGATTTCCATCCCCGACGCTCAGCACCACCTCATCCTCGACCAGCCCATCGCCGTCGCCGCCGCACTGGAAGTGCTCACGGGCCCGGGCTGGGGGGTGTAGGTTTCTCCCTTCTCCCCTTCCGGGGAGAAGGTGCCGCGAAGCGGCGGATGAGGGGCGCGCGCCAGCGCCGCAAAGAGTCTTTGAATGGCCGCTCCGCGGCCACCCCTCACCCTTCGTTGCTTTCAACAGGCCCCCGGCCTGTTGAATTCGCTCCGCGAACCGCGCCTCAGTCCTCTCCCCGGCGGGGGAGAGGGGGAAGTGAGAGGCGCCGAAACCAGGGCTCGCCCCGCTTGCGGGGGAGCTGTCCGCGAAGCGGACTGAGGGGGCGGTGCGGAGCACCGCAGAGCGCGGCAGCGCGCATTCACTCACCCCCATCGCCTCACTGCGCTCGGCACTTCCCCCGCTTCGCAGGGGAAGCCTGATGTGCATGCCCCACCCTATTCCGGATGCGAGTCCAGTTCTTGGGCGACGTCTGTGGGGATGTCGGCGGGGCGGGAGGTGAAGGTGTTTTTCAGGGCACCGAAGATCGCCGCCAGAACGACGAGTGCCAGCCAGACGCCGCCGATCTGCAGCGCGCGCTGCGGCAACGGGTCGATATAGCCGAAATCGCGATAGGCCAGCCCCACCAGCGCGCCATAGACGCAAAGGGCAATCACGGCTGACCAGACGGCAAACGGTATTTTCATGGCGGCGCCCTCCCTTGACGGGAAAGCTAGCAAGCGCGGTGCCAGCTCACAACCAGCCGCGCTCGCGGGCGAGGCGGGCTGCCTCGATCCGGTTGGCGGCGCCCAGTTTGGAAATGGCGCTGTGCAGGTAATTGCGCACCGTGCCCCGTGCCAGCCCCTCGGCCTCGGCGATGGCGGGACTGTCCATGCCGGCTTCGGCCAGACGCAAAAGCCGCCGCTCGGTATCGGTCAGCGGATCGGCCTCGCTCCAGGCCTGTTCGGCCAGGCCGGGCGCGATGACCCGTTCGCCGGCCGCGACACGGCGCACGGCTTCGGCGAGCTCGGCCGAGGGCGTGTCCTTGAGCAGATAACCGCCCACGCCCGCCTCCAGCGCCCGGCGCAGATAGCCGGGCCGGTCGAATGTGGTGACGATCAGCACACGCGTCTTCGCGCCGTCGCGGCGCAGCTGGGCGGCCAGTTCCAGACCGGTGAGACCGGGCATTTCGATATCGGTGACGAGAACGGCCGGTTCGTGGCGGCGCACCAGATCCAGCGCCTCGCGGCCGGTCGCCGCCGTGCCGGCCACGGCGATATCGCTTTCCAGCGACAGGAGCGTCGCCAGCGCATCGCGCAGCATGGTCTGGTCTTCGGCAATGACGATATCGATCATGAGGCCGTGCCCCCCCTGCCCGCCGGCCAGACTGCGCGCAGGCCACTGCCGCGCCCGTCCAGCCCGCGTACGGTGTGAAGCGTCATGCCCGCCTCGGCCAGCCGCTGGCGCAGCCCGTCCAGCCCCCGGCCGGCGAAACGGGCGCCGCCGCGGCCATCATCGGCCAGGGTGAGCACCAGACCTGCCTCGTCCGTGCGCAGGGAGATGGCGACACGGCGCGCACCGGCATGGCGCAGCACATTGGTCGCGCCTTCGCGTACCACCATGCCGAACGCCCCGGCGGCCATATCGGACAGGTTTGCGTCGGCAGGCAGATCGAGGCTCACCTCCAGCCCGGCATCGCGCAGGCGGCCGGCGATCTCGCCGGCGACCTCGGCCAGCGGCCGTACCCGCAGCCCGGTGACCGCCTCGCGCACCTCGGCCAGGGCATCGCGGCCGATCTGCTGGATCGCCGTCAGTTCCGCCCGCGCCCGTTCGGGATCGGCATCGAAGAGACGATTGGCGAGGTCGGCCTTCAGCGTGACGACCGACAGTGTGTGGCCCAGAAGGTCGTGCAGGTCGCGGGCGATGCGCTGGCGCTCGGCCTCGACGGCGCGAGCGGCGGCATCGGCCTCCATCTCCTCGCGCACGGCCTCGCGTTCCTCGCTGCGGGCCGACCAGGCCGTCGCCGCCGCGATAATCGCGCCGAACACGAGATAGGCCAGTCCATAGAGCCAGGGCACGCCGGTTGCCAGACAGCCGGCCACCAGGGCGGCGAGCCAGGCGACAAGGCCGATGCGCTGCCACTGCCGGTCGCGGATGCGCGCCATCATGGCGACGGCAAAGATCAGATAGACCGCGGCGCCCGGATTGACCGTCAGCAGCCAGAACCCCAGGAGCTGGACCGCCAGCGCCGCCGGCAGGCTGGTCCAGTCGCGGCGGATCATGGCGAAGACGAACAGGCAGAGGAAAAGCGCCGTCGCCACGATCGTGACGGCCAGGGTCTCGCCCACCGGCACGCCGTAGAACCAGGGCGCAAACGGCAGCACCAGATAGACCAGATAGATCCAGGGCCGGTGGGGCGAGAGATGCCGCCACCACCGGCCTTGCGTCTTCACGTTTTGCAGGCGTGCCTTCACGCGGGCTGCTCCGTCATCGCCGTGGCCTGAAGGCCCTTCTTACGGCGCAAACGGCCCAGTTCCCAGCGCATCCCGCCCGCGGCCAGCAGGTAGAGCGCGGCAACGGTCAGCGGCAGCACGTCGAAGCGGCCTTCCGGGAAGGCATACCAGAGCACGGTCACGGCAGCGACGCGCACAATGGCGTGGATCAGGCAGACGCGGCTGCCATAGGTCCAGCCGATGACCGGCCAGTGCAGCGTCATGCCGATCGCCAGGCTGAGCGGGGCGGCGTCCGGCGAGATGCCCAGAACGACGAAATGTATCGGCCACAGCATGTTGATCGACATCACCGACAACAGGCCGACACCGGCGATCGGCGATTTCGACTTCATGAAGGGCGAGGCGAGGGGTTTCTGCAGCAGGAGGCCCAGCGGGAAGATCATGCCGGACATGGCCGCGGCGGTCAGCGCCCAGTCTGCCGCCGGCAGGTAGCGGCTGAGCACGGCGAGGGCGATCCAGTAGATGGCGCCCGCCACGGGCAGGGAAATACCGCCGCCGGCGTCGAGATAATACTGGTCCTTGACGGCCTGCAGCTGGGTTTTGAAATCGTCGGTCATGAGAGGCTCCGGTGTTCGTGTCCGGAGCCACTCTCGCGCAGCAGCGGTCCGGGCGGCAGAAACAGGTCTCACCGATCGCGCATGACAGGTGTCATGCCGCACAGTGCGCGGCCGGCGGCAGCCCGCATCTTGGCGGGCCGCGCAACGCGTGCTATCCGCTCGGGCACATGGCATCTTTTTGACAGGGGTTGCAGCAATGGCGGCTGATCACGTTCGCGGCGAGATGGACATTTCCCAGCACAAGTCCACGTTCGACGGTTTCATGGCCGTCAGCACCTGGGGCTCTCTGCTCACCGGCGTGACGGTGCTCTACCTCACGCTCGCCTTTGCCGTCGGCCTGGACTGGCTCGCCTCGCTGATCGGCGTCGCCATTGTCGGCGTCATCGCCGGCCTCGTCCTGCAGATGAAGATGAGCTGGTATGTGACCGTGGGCGGCCTGTTCGTGTTCGGACTGGTCTGCGGCGGCGTGGTGCAGCTCTTCAGCCTCGCGCTCGGCGGTTAAATCTGCCTCGCCGGCAGCGCTATACTGCACTGCACAAAGAAATTTTTCTGCAGGCCTTCCCCTTCGGGAAGAATTCGACCATGCTCGCCGCAAACAAGCCAAAAAGCGGCGGGAGACCATGCGAATTGCTATTCTGAAGGAGCGACATGCGGGTGAGACCCGCGTGGCCGCGACCCCTGAAACTGTCAAGAAATTCGTCGGTGCCGGCCATGAGGTCGCCATCGAGAAGGGCGCCGGCGTGGCTGCGGCCATTCCGGACGACGCCTTCGCCGAGGCCGGTGCGACCATCGGCACGGCAGCGGCAACGCTGAAGGGCGCCGAGGCGCTGTTCGGCGTGCGCACACCGGACGAGGCGACGCTCGCCAAGCTGAAGGGCGTGCTGCTCGTCTGCCATCTCGAACCGCACGGAAACACCGCGAAAGCCGAGGCCCTGGCCAAGGCCGGGATCGACGCGCTGGCGATGGAATTCGTGCCGCGCATCACCCGCGCCCAGGCGATGGACGCCCTGTCCTCCCAGGCCAATCTCGCCGGCTATCGCTCGGTGATCGAAGCCGCGGAACTCTATGGCCGCGCCTTCCCGATGATGATGACGGCGGCCGGCACGGTTGCCCCGGCCAAGGCCTTCGTCATGGGCGTCGGTGTTGCCGGCCTGCAGGCCATCGCCACGGCCCGCCGCCTCGGGGCCGTCGTCACCGCCACGGATGTGCGTCCGGCGGTGAAGGAACAGGTCGCCTCGCTGGGTGCGAAATTCATCGCCGTCGAGGACGAGGAATTCAAGCAGGCCGAGACGGCCGGCGGCTATGCCAAGGAAATGTCCAAGGAATACCAGGCGAAACAGGCCGAGCTCATCGCCAGCCATATCGCCAAGCAGGACGTGGTCGTCACCACCGCCCTGATCCCCGGACGCCCGGCCCCGAAACTCGTCTCCAAGGCGATGGTGGAAAGCATGAAGCCCGGTTCGGTGATCATCGACCTGGCCGCGCCCACCGGTGGCAATTGCGAGCTGACCAAGGCCGACGAGGTGGTCGAGCACAAGGGCGTGAAGATCGCCGGCTTCGCCAACCTGCCGGCCCGGCTCGCCGCCGACAGTTCCGCGCTCTACGCGAAAAACCTCGCCAACCTGCTGCCGCTGCTCGTCGACGATGACGGCAAGAAGGCGCCGCACTGGGACGATGAAGTCATCCAGGGCATGGCGCTGACCAAGGACGGCGAGGTGGTGCACCCGAGCCTGGTGAAGGAAGGCGCGTGATAGTCGCACTCCTCCGCAACGTCCTGTCGTGGCTGGCGGCCGCGGCCATTGCGATTGGAGTGATCCTGCTGTTCATCGGTGTGTTCTCCGGAATTCTGCTGTCGACCGAACCGCTTGACCAATTCGGCCAGCAGCCCGGCCTCAGCGCCGACGCTAAACTTGTCACTTTCGCCGGAGGCATTTCAGCCCTTCTCATTGGCGCTGTTCTGCTCTTCGGCCGGAGCCAAATTGGAGGTTTCAATGGAAGCCGTTGATCCCGTCATCTTCCGCCTGGCGATCTTCGTCCTGGCGGTCTTCGTGGGCTATTACGTCGTCTGGTCGGTGACCCCGGCCCTGCACACGCCGCTGATGGCCGTCACCAATGCCATTTCCTCGGTCATCATTGTCGGCGCCCTTCTGGCCGCCACGGCCACGGCCGGCAGCGAGGTCGCAGGCCAGGCCGCGTCCGGCGGCGGTGCGGGCTTCTCGCGCGGGCTGGGCTTCGTCGCCATCATCCTGGCGAGCGTGAACATCTTCGGGGGCTTCCTGGTCACCCGGCGCATGCTGGCCATGTACAAGAAGAAGGAGCGCTAGACATGTCCGTCAATCTGGCTGCCCTCCTCTATCTCGTCTCCGGCATTCTCTTCATCCTGGCCCTGCGCGGCCTGTCGAGCCCGGAAACCGCCCGCCGCGGCAATCTGTTCGGCATGGCCGGCATGGCGCTGGCAATCGTTACCACCCTGCTGGCCGTCGACCTCGACGCGCTGTCGCTGGTGCTGATCGTGGCCGGTATCGCCATCGGCGGCGGTGTCGGTGCGGTGATCGCACGGCGCGTGCCGATGACCGCGATGCCGCAACTGGTCGCCGCCTTCCACTCGCTGGTCGGCATGGCGGCCGTACTGGTCGCCGCGGCCGCGCTCTACGCGCCGAACGCCTTCCACATCGCCGACGCGCTGGGCAATCTGAAACAGCTCTCCCTGTTCGAACTGTCGCTGGGCACCGCGATCGGCGCCATCACCTTCTCCGGTTCGGTGATCGCCTTTGCCAAGCTCAACGGCAACATGTCCGGCGCACCGATCATCCTGCCCGCCCGGCACATCCTGAACATCGCCATCGGCGTCTTCATCGCCCTGATGATCGCCTTCCTGATGGCCTCGGGCGGCGATGCGAAACTCGCCTTCTGGCTGATCACCGTCGCGGCCCTCGTGCTGGGCATCACGCTGATCATCCCGATCGGCGGCGCCGACATGCCGGTGGTGGTGTCGATGCTGAACTCCTATTCCGGCTGGGCCGCCGCCGCGTTGGGCTTCACGCTGGAGAACACGGCACTGCTGGTCACCGGTGCGCTGGTCGGTTCGTCCGGCGCAATCCTGTCCTACATCATGTGCAAGGGCATGAACCGCTCCTTCATCTCGGTGATCCTGGGCGGGTTCGGCGCCGACAGTGCCGCAGCCGGCGATGCCGGTCCGCAGGGCAATGCCAAGATGGGCTCGGCCGACGACGCCGCCTTCGTGATGAAGAATGCCGGCAAGGTCATCATCGTGCCGGGCTATGGCATGGCCGTCGCCCAGGCGCAGCACGCGCTGAAGGAAATGGCCGACATGCTGAAGGAGGAAGGCGTCGAGGTCTCCTACGCCATCCACCCGGTCGCCGGCCGCATGCCGGGACACATGAACGTCCTGCTGGCCGAGGCCCAGGTGCCCTATGACGAGGTGTTCGAGCTGGAGGATATCAACTCCTCCTTCTCCAATGCCGACGTCGCCTTCGTGATCGGCGCCAATGACGTCACCAATCCGGCCGCCGAGGACGATCCCGGCTCGCCGATCTACGGCATGCCCGTCCTGCAGGTCTGGAAGGCCCGCACCGTCTTCTTCGTGAAACGCTCGCTGGGCTCCGGCTATGCCGGGGTGGAGAACCCGCTCTTCTTCCGCGACAACACGATGATGCTGCTGGGCGACGCCAAGAAAATGGTCGAGAGCATCGTCAAGGCGCTCGACTGACGGATCCCGGGAAGCGGCGCGACGATGTGACCGCTTCCCGTTCCGCCCCCGTCACGCATGATGCCCGCGCGCCGGATCGGAAGGGGCATGTCATGCATACGGTTCTGGGCTGGTTCTGCTTTCTCGTCCTGTCGGCGACAGCCGGTCTGCATGTCTATTGGGGACTGGGCGGCCTCTGGCCGGCCGATAATGCGGCCACCCTGTCGCGCACCGTGATCGGCACGCACAGCGGTGTCATGCCGCCGGCCGGACTGACGCTCGTCGTTGCGGTCCTGATCTTTGCCGCCGGCGGTTTTGCCTTCGCGCGCGGCGTCCTGGCCTGGGACTCGCTGATCCTGCTGCGGGTACCGCTGGCGGGCCTGGCCCTGATTTTCCTGCTGCGCGGCGCGGTGACCTATATGCCCGGCCCCTTCGCACAGGCCGCCGAACCCTTCGCCCACCTCAACGCGGTCTATTTCTCGCCGCTCATCCTGGCATTGGGTGGTGCCTTCGCCGCGCTGGCCCTGTCGCCTCGGCAATAGGGTCTGACGCTGGTTCTAGAGCAGTGCGGGGACCACGCTCCGCACCAGGAAGACCGCGAATAACACCATCAGCACCGATACCAGATTGCCGACGAGGAAGTAGTTCTTCATCTCGTCATGGTCCGGGCTCTCATCGCTCATCCGGTTGGCCAGCTTGACCGCGGCGAACAGGGTCAAAACGTGCGGATAGCCCATCAGCAGACCGGCATAGAGCATCAACCTCTCCAGCACGCCCTTCACCGTCTCGATATCGAACCAGCTCCCCGTCTCGCGCTCGCCGGGCAACGCCAGCCGCAGCCAGCGGAAGAGGAAAAGGCCGGCGACCTCCATCACCAGGAAGATGCCGGCCGCAGCTGCGCTTTCAGCGATCATCATCCCTCCTCCGACGGGGAGGCCAGTCCCCGATCCAGAATCGTCAGCAGCGCCGATTGCAGCGCCCGGTACTCTTCGACGAGCAGCGTCCTGCGGCGGCGGTAGACGCTGGTGCGATCGCGGTCGAGCCGGTCGGCGGCTACGCTGTCGTCCGGCTCTTCCAGCAGAACCGCCGCATAGGGTCGCTCAACGTCGTTCCAGCGCGCCAGCAGACCTTCCAGCGCCAGCAGAATGTCTGCGGCGGCAGCCGTGAGCGTCACATCTCCCAGCTCAATCGTGCAGCGTGTCCTGCGGCGCTTCTGGGTCGGCTTTTCGGTCAGTAGCTGGCGTGCCCGCGTCAGGCCCGGCCCGAGCATGCCATGGGCGATGTCCGGGTTTATCGGCGTTTCGATACCGCCCTCCAGTATGACATAATGCAGGTCGATCGGCGGATCGGCCTCAAGGCACAGCGCATCAAGAGCAAAAACGATGCGCATGGCAGCTTCCGCCGAAGCGACGACGCCCTGGAATTCGTCGCCCAGCGTGACCGTGAGCGGAGAACGGATATCGTCGGCCTGCGTGTCGTTGATCGTGGCGACAACGCCGGCCAGCCAGTCTCGAACCCGCCCCGCCTCGCGCCGAGAACTCGCCGTCACATCGCCCATAAGGATAATATTATTTTGCATCATTTGTGCAAAATATCACAATATGCATATTATCTGCAACACATCTAACCCACACTAGCGACGCCGCGATAGACAAAGCCCGCGATCCGGGGCGTGCGCGGCGTATAGGCCGCATCCATCGTGTCGATGTGAAACCCGCCCTGTGCGATCAGCCGGTCCATCGGACGGGCGAGATGGCAGCCGCCGCCGATCCGCTTCCAGACCGGTTCGATGCGTCTTTGCCAGCGCGCGACCCCGGCATCCGGCGCCAGCCCGTGTTCCAGGAAGATCAGCCGCCCGCCCGGCCGGAGCACCCGCCGCATCTCGGCGAGCGCGGCCGGCGCGTCGGGAATGGTGCACAGGGTGAAGGTCAAAAGCACGGTGTCGACGCTGTTATCGTCCAGCGGCAGGGCCTCACCGGGCGCGTCGAGCAATTCCACCGGCACAGCCTGGCGCGCAATGGCCCGGCGCGCCTTTACCCGCATGCCCGCCGACGGCTCGACACCGATCACCCGTTCAACGCGGGCGGCGTCGTAGAAGGGCAGGTTCGTGCCCGATCCCAGACCGACTTCCAGCACCACGCCGCCGGCCTGCGGCACCATGGCCCGGCGGTGTTTCTCGATCGGCCGCGCGCCGCAGGCACAGGCGATCAGGTTGGGCAGGATGCGTTCGTCGTAAAACCCCATCACTCCATCCTGTGAAAATGGAAGGGCACGGTTTCCACGCGCCCGTCCGGGCGGCGCATGTCGAGAAAGGCTTTCAGCCCCGTCTCGCCATCGCGCTCCAGCACCAGGCCCGAGAAGATCACGCGATCGCCGTCCAGTGCAAGAAACCCGAAACTCACCTGTTCACCGTTTTCCTCCCAACCGGTGAAGTCGCGGTTGAAGTGCTTCACGTGATAGCCGAACGCCCCGTCGGGATTGTGGCCGATCATCAGCATTTCGGAGAATTGCAGCGCGCCGTCGGCACTGTACTGGAAGGCGCCGACCAGCTCGCCGGACGCGGTGCGCATCCAGCATTCCGACATCTCGCCCGCAAAGCCGGGCCCGGCCCAGCACCCTTCCAGCCAGCCAAGTGCAGCGAGAACCTCGTCCGGCTCGCTCGCCTTCGACGGCGCCGAGAGCAGGCCCAGCCAGACCGTCGCAATCAGAAAGACACGCATTTGAAACCCTCCGGCAGCCCGCACTGCCCGTCTGGCAGCGACGGCGTTGACACTAGGCCATAATCGGGAGAAAGGCGTTCCATGCCTTGCGACATTCTTGCGTTGCGCAAAGCGCGCGCCATACTTGACCGCGCAGACGTGTTCGGCCGACTTGCGCCCTTCGATCCGCGCTGGGTCGGCTCGATCCCGCTGGATGTGCATGGACCGGACGCCGATGCCGATATTGCCTGCACCGCCGGACCGGATCTCGCTGTCTTTCGCGACGCCCTGATCGCCGCTTTTCCCGATGCAGCCGTCGCCGACAATGAGCATGCCGGCGAAGCCTCGGTGATCGCCCGGCTGACGCTGGAGGGCATGCCGGTGGAGATTTTCGGCCGCTGCCGCCCGGTGGAAACCCATGAAAGCTATATCCACTGGCTGGCCGAGGATCGCCTTCTGACCCTGGCCGAAGACCGGTTTCGCGACGATATCCGCGCCGCCAAGGCCGGCGGGCTGAAGACCGAACCGGCCTTTGCCCGGGTGCTGGGCCTGGGCGGCGATCCGTTTGCCGAACTCCTCAAGCTCGCCTCACCCGGCGACGACGCCCTGCGAACGCTGATCAGACGCGCCGGCTATGCCACGAGGGGCGCAGCGTCCTAGCTGCCGCCCGGTCCCGGGTCGGTGCCGGTGCGCAGCCAGCCGGTGATCGAGACGCGTGCGCCACGCACCTTGTCGCCGACACGCGTCACGGCGTGCGGCTGCGGCACCTTGAACATCGACAGCGTATTGCCGCGCGGCACGAAGGCTGTTTCGACACTGCCGCCGGGGCCGTAGAATTCCAGCAAGCCGCCCCAGCCCTTTTTCCAGCCATCGGACAGGGTGAGCACATAGGCCGCGACTCGGTTCTTGCCGGCCACGCCATCATCATGCGTGGTCAGGAAGTGGCCGCGCGTATAGCGGGTCAGCTGGGCGTCAGCGAAGGCGATATCCGGCGCGTCGAGGATGGTGCGCATGGGATCGAGAAAGCGATCGGAATTGATCAGCTCGAACAGGTCGCACAGCGCCGGCACTTCGCGGCGCAGCTCGCCGCGGTGCCATTTGTCGTAGATCGAGTAGGTGTCGTAGAGATAGCCGAAGCCGCGCCTGGCTTCGGCATCGACATGGCGCTGGAACTCGGCCTTCTGGGCCGGAGACTGTTGCCCCATCGCCGCGGAATCGAGATCGAGATGGCGGCCGTTGAGCTTGGTCACCAGCGTCCAGCGCGGCACCGTATCGATGGCCGCACGCGCCGCCGCCAGCGTGTCATCGTCCAGCAGGCTTTCCACCTGGCAGCGCGTGGTGTCCGCCATCGCCTGGCGCGGCGTTTCGATATCCAGAGTGGGCGAAAGTGCAGACATGTCTTCCTCGTTCCGGGCCGTGCGGCATAGCTCTGGTTTTTGAGTGGTCGCATTTTCGAACCGCAAAACCGGTCCCCACTTTTGCTGAAAATGCTCTAAGCACAACCGGCGCAGCGCGGCGTTGCCGGATCAATCTCCAGCCGCCGCGCTTCGATCGTTTCACCGCATTCCACGCACCAGCCGTATTCGTCATTCTCCAGCCGTTCGAGCGCGGCGTCGATGCGACGTATTTCCTGCGCCCGCCGGGCCTCGGCCGCCTTGGCCATCGCCTGCACCTGCAGGGAATCCTGGCGTGACAGACGCCCGACCGATTGCTGGTCGAGCGCCACGGGCTGTCGGTCCTCGCGCGCAGAGGCAGACAGATCCCGCAATTCCTCGCGCAGCGCGAGAAGCCGCGATCTCGCAGTTTCCGGCTCGATGGACATGATCTCCCCGACTGTCTGGCAGCGCTCACTATCGCCCCGCAGGCGGCGCGCCCCAAGACCGCGCTGCAGCCGCCCGCCCGGCGGCGGACCGGGCCGGGAGGGACGTTTTGCTGTTCAATACCGGTGGATCACGGCGCGGCGCACCTCTAGTTTCGCAGGACACGATACTGAGGGGCATCATGTCAGAGACCATTCTCGCCTTGGACGGCGTTTCGAAGACGTTCAACGGCAAGCCCGCCGTCCGCGATGTCAGTTTTTCCGTGGAACGCGGCCAGATTACCGGTTTCCTGGGGCCGAACGGCGCCGGCAAGACCACCAGCCTGCGCATGTCGCTGGGCATTCTCACGCCCGACCGCGGCACGGTTTCGCTGTTCGGCGGCCCGCCGCGGCCGGCGGCGCTCGACCGCGTCGGCTTCCTGCCGGAAGAGCGCGGCATTTATCGCAAGATGAAGGTGATCGATGTGATCGTCTTCTTCGCCCGGCTGAAGGGCGTCGCCCCCGCCGAGGCCCGCCGCCGCGGCCTGCAGATGCTCGAGGAATTCGGTCTCGCCGAGGTCGCCGAGAGCAAGGTGAAGACCCTGTCCAAGGGCATGGCCCAGAAGGTCCAGATCATCTCGACCCTGGTGCACGAGCCGGAATTCATCATTCTCGACGAGCCTTTCTCGGGCCTCGACCCGGTGAACCAGTATGCGCTGGAGCAGGTGGTGCGCCGGCAGGCCGAGGCCGGGCGTACCGTGCTGTTCTCGACCCATGTGATGGAGCACGCCGAACGCCTGTGCGACAAGATCGTGCTGATCGCCAAGGGCCGGAAGGCTTTCGACGGCACGGTCGCCGAGGCGCTGGGCCAGGTGCCGCGCCGGGTGACGCTGGAGATCGTGTCCGATCATGATCTTTCCCAGGTGCTGGCCGGCAAGGGCGAGGTTCACCGCGAGACCCAGGGCGAGCAGGAGGTCTGGATCGTCGATCTGGGTCCCGGCGTCGATGCCCAGGACATACTCAAGGCCTGTGTCGATGCCGATGTGAAGCTGACCCGGTTCGAACCGGTGCGCGCCCACCTGCACGATGCCTTTGTCCATCTCGTCGGCCGCGAAGCCGCCGCCCCGGAAGCGGAGACCGTCTGATGCGCAATATCTATCTCATCGCCCGCCGCGAATTCCTGTCCTATGTCGCGACCTGGGGCTTCTGGCTGTCGCTGCTCTCCGTGCCGCTCTTCATGGCACTGGGCTTCGGCATGCCGATCCTGATCGAGAATTCCCAGCCGACCCGCTACTACGTGCTGGTCGACGAGACCGGTGGCCGTCTGGAAGAGGCCGTGTTCGAGCAGATCGCCCGGTCCCGCGAGGACCAGGCCGAACAGGTGCGCGAGGCCGCACGCGAAATGCTCGGCGACAATCCGCAGCTCGGCGCGGCCATCGACAATTCGATGCAGCTGGACAATGACGGCTATATCCGCGTCGAGGCCGGCACGACCGATCTCAACGAGTTGCGGCCCTATCTGACCGGCGATGCCGAGCTGGAAACGGCCGACGGCCCGCAGCCGCTGTTTGCCGCCATCTTCCTTAGCGAGCCCGTGCCGGGCCGTGTCGAGATGGCCTACTGGAGCACCAATCTGACCGACCGCGACCTGCGCCGCGATATCCGCGACGCCCTGCGCGATTACATGCATTTGCGCCATCTGGTGGAGAATGGCGTCGACCCGGCGCTGATCGAGGCGGCCGAAGACCTTGAGCCCGTGGTGCGCGAGCTCAATCCGGAACGCACCGACGAGGCCGCCGAAGTCACCGAAAGCGAACGCCTGCCCATCGTGATGGGTGTGGCGACCGCCTTCGGCCTGTGGATCGTGATCTTCTCGGTGGTGAACATGCTGCTCACCGCGATGATCGAGGAGAAGGGCAACAAGGTGCTGGAAATGATGCTGGCCTCGGCCCGGCATCACGAGATCCTCACCGGCAAGCTGCTCGGCGTGGCGGCCGTCTCCGCCACCCTGCTGATCTTCTGGGGCGGCCTCGCCTCGATCGGCGGACTGGCGATCCAGCAATTGATGGCGGCCGCCGACATTCCGGCTGCGGAAATCCTGGCCGCCCTGTTCGATCCGGCACTGCTGGGCCCGGCGATCGGCTATTTCATCGTCGGCTATCTGATGTATGGCGCGGTCTTCCTGGCGATCGGTTCGCTGTGCGAGACGATCCAGGACGCCCAGACGCTGATGAGCCCGATGATGCTGGTGATGATGATGCCGCTCTTCCTGGTGATGATGGCCATCGACGCGCCCGATTCGCCTATCGTGGCGATCGCCAGCTGGATCCCGCTGTGGACCCCCTTCATCATGCTGGTCCGCCTGCCCCAGGATATCGGCATGATCGAGATCATCGGCTCGACCCTCGGCATGGTGGTCACCGCCATGATCGTGATCTGGGGCGCGGGCGTGCTGTTCCGCATGGGCGCCCTCAACCAGGCCAACCAGGACACGGTGAAGAGCTGGTTCCAGTTCGGCGGCAAGAAGAAGGCGGCGGGGTAGGGCGGCGCGGCGCCTGCCGCACACCCCTTTCCGTCAACGCCACCAACAACCGTCATTCCGGCGAAGGCCGGAACCCAGGTCATAGGATCGGGTTGAGCCAAGTTTGGCACGATACTGTTCTGAGATCTGGGTCCTGACTGACGCCTGCGCCCGCGAAGGCGGGGGTCAGGATGACGGATTGTGGGGGCAGCAGAAACCTCGCCCTGACGGACCGCAATCCCCAAAAGGAAAACGCCGCGCCCCGGATCCGGGACGCGGCGTTTTCGCGAAACCTGTAATAAGGTCTGGCGACCCTAGCGGCGACCGCCACGCTTCGCGATGAGACCCTCGCGCTGAGCCCGCTTGCGGGCCAGCTTGCGCGCACGGCGAATGGCTTCAGCCTTTTGGCGAGCCTTCTTCTCCGACGGCTTTTCATAATGATTGCGGCGCTTCATCTCGCGGAAAGTACCTTCCCGCTGCATCTTCTTTTTCAGCGCGCGGAGCGCTTGCTCCACATTATTGTCGCGCACAACGATCTGTACGATGGCTCTCTCTCCATTATCTGGACGCAAGGACCATCCTCACGCCGCTAGTTCGCCAGAGGCGGGGCTACTACCAGAGCTGCGACGCCGTGTCCACTCTGTCAGCGCACACGGGCGTAGTGACGCGCAGGCGCGTCTGGTCTAGGAATGACGCATGACCGATGCCACTTCTGACACCCGATTCCGTAAGTCTACCACACGCGACGCCCTGCTGCAGCCCATGCTGGCCCATGCCGCCTTCGACGGCTGGACGGCAGACAGTTTCCGCGCCGCCTGCGCCGATGCCGGGATCGATGAGGGCCAGGCCCGCCTGGCCTGCCCGCGTGGCGAGCTGGACATGCTGGTGCACTGGTCGCGTCGGCTGGACGAGGCCGTGCTGGACGCGGTGAAGGCGGCAAACCTCGCGGAGATGAAGATCCGCGAACGTGTACGCTTTGGCGTCACGGCGCGCCTGGAAGCCCTCTCGGGACATGAGGAAGCCGCCCGCCGGGCCCGCGCCCGCCTGATGTTGCCTGATGCCGCTGCAGAGGGTCCGCAATTGCTGTGGGCGACCGCAGACACGATCTGGCGCGCCATCGGCGACACCTCGACCGACGTCAATTTCTACTCCAAGCGGACGATTCTCTCCGGCGTCTTCGGCACGACCCTGGTCGCCTGGCTCAATGAGAGCGATGCCGCAAAGCCCGACGCCCGCGCCTTTCTCGACCGCCGCATCCAGAACGTGATGGATTTCGAGAAAACCAAGGCCCAGCTGACGAAAATGACTGCCGACCTGCCCGACCTCGCCGGCCTGCTCGGCAAACTGCGCTACGGCCCGGGACCGCGGGTTTAGCTAATTGGCTAGCCTTCCCACCGCGGAGAGGCATACCAGGCCTGCTCGGCAGGCACCTGGACAAGATCGCGCTCGGGCCAGCGCAGGGCGGTGAGATGGCCGCCGAAGACGCAGCCGGTATCCACACAGACGACATTATTGTGCTCGCGCACATCGGGTTCGGCGACATGGCCGTGCACGACGGTCGCCGTACCGGAGTAGTTGCGTGCCCAGTTGCGGCGGACGGGCAGGCCGTGCAGGTCCCGCTCGCCCGTCACCTCGCCGAACATGGCAAAAGCCCGCACCCGGGTCGTGTCCTCGCCATGCATGTCGGCATGCACGCCGGCATGGGCGACCACCAGCTCACCGCCATCCAGCAGCAGATGGTGCGGCAGGCTGTCGATGAAGGCCGCGACCTGACGGCAAAAGGCGTCACTCTCGCGGCGGAACTGGGCGATCGTGGCGTCGAGCCCGTGGCTCACCTTCACATCGCGCCCGGCCAGCCAGCGGCGGAACTTGTCGTCATGATTGCCGACCACGCAATAGCCCGCCCCGGTCTCCACCAGATGCATGGCCAGACGCATCACGTCCGGCGTACGCGGTCCCCGGTCGACCAGATCGCCCAGCAGGACCGCCTTGCGTCCCTCGGGATGCCTGATGCGGTAGTCGCGTGAGCCGGCCACGCCCTCATAGCGCACCTCATAGCCCAGCCGGTGCAGCAGCCGCTCCAGCTCGCCGGCACAGCCATGCACATCCCCGATCAGATCGAACGGGCCGCTGTCATCGATGAAACGGTCGGGTGCGGTGGGATTTGCCATCATGTCCATGCCCCCAATATGGGGCCCGGGACAGCCGAGTGCGAACCCCTAAAGCGGGGAGAGCCGGTTTACATGGCCCATCTTGCGGCCGGCGCGCACGGCGCGCTTGCCATAAAGATGCAGGCGGGCCTGCGGATCGGCCGCAAGCGCCGCCCAGTCATTGGCGTCCTCGCCGATCAGATTCGTCATCACACAGGCCGAGTGCGGCGACGGATCGCCCAGCGGCCAGCCGGCCACGGCGCGCATATGCTGTTCGAACTGGCCGCAGCCGCAGGCATCCATGGTCCAGTGGCCGGTATTGTGGACGCGCGGCGCGATCTCGTTGACTACCAGCCCGTCGGGACCGAGGTCGAAAAGCTCGACCGCGAAGACACCGACATGCTGCAGCCCGCCGCCGATGGCGCGGGCGATCTCCAGCGCGCGGGCCTGGGTCGCCGCATCGACGCCGGTTGCGGGTGCGTGGGTCTGTTTGAGAATGCCGTCGCCGTGGATGTTCTCGCCCAGCGGCCAGGCCTTCACCATGCCGTCGACCGAGCGGGCCGCCACAACGGACAGCTCGCGTGTGAAGGCGGCGGCGCCTTCCAGGATGGCCGGTTTTTCGCCGATCGCCTGCCAGGCCTTCGCAGCATCGCCGGCATCTCGGATCCAGGCCTGTCCCTTGCCGTCATAGCCGAACCGCCGGGTCTTCAGCACAGCCGGCAGACCGATCTGTGCAATGGCTGCTTCAAGGCTCTCGACATCCTCAACGGCGGCGAAGGGCACGGTGGCCACGCCGGCCTCGTTGATGAAGGTTTTCTCGACCAGGCGGTCCTGGGTCAGCTCCAGTGAACGGGCGCCCGGGCGCAGATGCGAAACGCGCGCCGCGATCCCGACCGTCGCGACGGGCACGTTCTCGAATTCATAGGTCACCGCATCGCAACGCTCGGCAAAGGCCTGGACGGCGCCTTCATCATCCCAGGGCGCGCAGAAGGACCGGGCCGCAACGCGTGAGGCCGGACAGTCCGGCTCGGGCTCGTAGACATGGACGTCAAAGCCCAGCGCTGCGCCGGCCGTGGCCAGCATGCGGCCGAGCTGTCCGCCGCCGAGAATGCCGATCACCGAACCGGGCGAGAGCGGAGCTGTCGTCATGGAAAATCAGTCCTCGACCGTCACCGGTACGCTGTCGGTCTGGGCCTGGCGCCAGTGTGCCAGCCGGCCGGCAATCCCGTCATCGGACAGGGAGAGAATGGAGGCCGCGAGAAGCCCGGCATTGGTGGCGCCGGCCTCGCCGATCGCCAGTGTGCCCACCGGCACGCCGGCCGGCATCTGGACGATGGACAGGAGGCTGTCCTGGCCGCTCAGCGCCTTGGACTTCACCGGCACGCCCAGCACCGGAAGGGTTGTCATGGACGCGATCATGCCCGGCAGGTGGGCCGCACCGCCGGCACCGGCGATGATCACCTTGATCCCGCGATCGCGCGCACCCTTGGCGAACTCGACCAGCCGGTCCGGCGTGCGGTGCGCCGAGACAACCTGGGCCTCGTAGTTCACGCCGAGATCGCGCAGCAGGCCGGCCGCCTTCTTCATGGTCGGCCAGTCGGACCGTGAGCCCATGACGATGGCGACATCGGCAGGGCTGGCAGTGGCGGCCATATCGGGTGAGGACGGCGAAAGATCGCTCATGACGCTTCCTGAACGAAGAAAAGGAAGCGCGGGACCTTAACCACAGCGCGAGGAAGGTCAAGGCGCCTTTCAAGACAGGGCAATTCTTTCCGGGCTTGAGGGTTTCTTAACCACACTTGTTCACGTTTCGGGAGGATTGGAATCGGAGTGGATCGGCGCATGCGCATCGGCCCCTTGAACACGACCGGCAATGTCTCCCGCAGCGGGCGGGCGGATCCGGCCCGGAAAGGCGACGCGGCAGGCTCTGCTGCGGCGCCGCGGGATTCCGCCTCGATCATGGGCGTTCCCGAAAGCGAACTGACCCCGAATGTCCAGCGCGCCCTGCTGTCGCTGATGGGCGAGGTCGATCAGCTGCGCAAGGAGACCGAGCGTCTGCGCGGCCGCGTGCGCGAACTCGAATCGCTGGCCGATCACGATGTCTTGCTGCCGGTGCTGAACCGCCGCGCCTTCCTGCGCGAGGTCTCGAAAGCCCTGGCCCTGGCCGAACGTCACGAAGCGCCGTCCTCGCTGGTCTATATGGACCTGAACGGCTTCAAGGACATCAATGACCGCTTCGGTCATGCCGCCGGCGACGCCGCGCTGCACCATGTAGCCGGCCTGCTGGCCGCCCATGTGCGCGAGACCGACGCGGTCGGCCGTCTCGGCGGGGACGAGTTCGGTCTGGTTCTGACCCTGACCGGTCATGAAGGCGCACAGGCCAAGGCCCAGGAACTCGTCGACATCATCGAGACGACCCCCTTCATACACAAGGGTCACGAGCTGAGCGTGGGTGCGGCCTGGGGCTGCCATCCGCTGCAGGCCGGCCACAAGGCCGAAGAGGCGATGGCCCAGGCCGACGCCGCCATGTATGCGCGCAAGCAGGCCCAGAAGTCCCAGGCGGACCGCCGCCAGGCCTGAGCGCCAGGCCCTGACGGGGCTCAGGCGATGATGTCGGGCGTGATCTGATCCTCAAGCCGGGCGATCTCGTCCTTCAGCCTGAGTTTTTCCTTCTTGAGACGGGCAATCTTCAGCTGGTCGACGACACCATTGTCGGACAGCATGTCGACCTCCCTGTTCAACTCGTCATGCTGCTCGCGCAGCGCAGTGAGCTGTTCAAGAAGGGCCTGTTGCTCCTGGGAATCTCCGTCCATTCCTGAGCCGTCTCTTTCCGGTTGTCGAACAGGATCCGTCGGCTTGCCGGCGCCGCCTTGCAGGCGTCGGGCCGGTGTGACGCGACGAAGCCATGATACTAGCGGCTTTCGACCGGCAGATAAATCCGCAAAGGACGTTGCGGACGCGAAGACACACTCAGCGCCGCCCGCCCTCCAGATCCTCGCCCCAGCGGCGGGTTGAGTCCCAGTCCAGCCCGAACAGGTCGAGGGCCCGGCCGACCGACTGGTCGACCAGATCGTCGATGGTTTCCGGCTTGGCATAGAAGGCCGGCAGCGGCGGACAGATCACCGCACCCATCTCGGTCAGGGTCTCCATCGTGCGGATATGGCCGAGGTGGAAGGGCGTCTCGCGGACCATCAGCACAAGGCGGCGGCGCTCCTTGAGAACGACATCGGCGGCGCGTGTGAGCAGGCTGGATGTCACACCGGTGGCGATTTCGGACATGGTGCGCACCGAGCATGGCGCGATCAGCATGCCGCGCGTCCGGAAGGAGCCGGACGCGATCGGCGCGCCGACATCGGGCATCTTGTAGACATGGTCCGCCCGGGCCCGGAAGTCGCGGATCGACAAATCCGTCTCGTAACCGAGGGTCATTTCGGCCGCTTTCGAGGCCACCAGATGGCTCTCGATTCCCATTGTCCGGAGCGCATCCAACGCCCTGATTCCATAGATAATTCCGGAGGCGCCCGAGACACCCACGATCATCCGATCCGGCTTCACCATCCCCTAACCTCGAAACGTTTCGTGAATAGACATAATGCGTGGACGTGTTTCAATCGAGTGTTCCACTTCACAAAGAGGAGACGTCTCCATGTCCATCGAAGCCCGCATTCGTGAGCTCGACGCCCGTCACACGCGTCTGGATTCTCAAATCGACGAACTGAAAAAGCATTCGTCGGCGGACTCGCTGGAAGTCGCCCGGCTGAAGAAGGAAAAACTTCTGCTCAAGGAGCAGATCCAGTCCCTCCGAACGACCACGCATCAGTCTCTGGCCGGATGATCCGGACGAACTGATGCGAACCCGACTGACACGCAAAGCAGGGGGGCGGCTTTCGAGCCGCCCTTTTTGCAGGTTAGACTGCGTGTCCTGAAACGGAGACTATCATGCGTGCCCTTGCAGCCCTCCTGCCCCTCGCCCTGATCGCGGCCCCGCCTGCGCTGGCGCAAAAGGACGTTTCGCCCTGCCAGGCCGGCCGGCTGGCGCTGGATGCCGGCGAGAGTGCGCAGGCGATCGAGGATCTGGAGGCCTGCCTGTCCAGCGAGGACCTGGAGCCGGATCGCGAGGTCGGTGTCTATGCCGGTCTCGGTGCCGCGTTTCTTGCGGAGCAGCGTTACGAGGACGCGCTGAACGCCTATAATTTCGCTTTCGCGATTGCCGAAACCCAGCGGGCCGAAGTGATCGAGCCGACCCTTTGGCGCAATCGCGGTATCGCCCGGACCGAACTTGGCCAGCTCGACGAGGCGCTGTCCGACCTGCGGCGCGCAGCTGCCGAGATGCCGGACGATGTGATGACCCAGCTGACCCTGGGCATCGTCTACCAGGACATGGACCGCGCAGCCGACGCGGTGGTTGCCTATGATCACGTTGTCCGGCTGGAACCGTCCTGGACAGGCGCGTGGATCAACCGGTCGAGCGCCCTGCTGGATGCCGGCATGACCGGCGCGGCCGTCGACGATGCGCGCCGGGCGGTCGAGCTGGAGCCGGAAAGCGGCACGACGCTGAACATGCTGTGCTGGACCCTGATCCAGGACGGGCGCGCACATACGGCGCTGCCCCTGTGCGAACAGGCCGTGGCACTGGAACCCGAGTCCGGCGCGATCGTGCATTCCCATGCCTCGGCGCTGGAGGCCCTCGGCCGGATCGACGAGGCCCTGCCGCTGTATCGCCGGGCCTGGCAATTGGCGCCGGACGATCCGGAGATTGCCCAGGACTATCAGCGCACGCACAATCCCTGACCGTCCTGCCGCCCCGGCATCCGGCCAGGAGCCATTGCAACACGCCGCTGCTCGTGCAAGGTCAGCGATCCCGCGTGGGCGCAACGCGCCCGTTTGGAACAAGAGGACCACATCATGGGTGACCGCGTCGCCATCGTAACCGGTGGAGCCAACGGCATCGGCAAGGCCTGTGCGCGCCGTCTGAGCGAGGATGGCTGCCAGGTCGTCATCGCCGATATCGACCAGCAGGCCGGCGAGGCGCTGGCCGACGAGCTGGGCGCCGAGAAGGGCAAGGCCCTGTTCGTGTCCTGCGATGTGTCGGACCGGCTGTCGGTCAACAATCTCCTGTCCGAGACGCGGGCGACCTTCGACCGGCTGGACGTGCTGGTGAACAATGCCGGCATCGTCGCCAAGGGTGACATTCTCGATCTGTCGGATGGCGATTTCGACCGGGTTCTGGGCGTCAACCTGAGGGGCGCCTTCCTGGTCGCGCGCGAAGCCGCGCGTCAGATGGTCGACCAGATCGAGGAAGGCGGGGAGCGCGTCGAGGATGCCCGCCGCCGCTATGCCATCATCAACATGTCCTCGGTCAACGGCGTCGTCGCCATTCCCGACCAGCTCGCCTACTGCGTCACCAAGGGCGCGATCGATCAGCTGACCAAGTCGATGGCGCTGGCGCTGGCCAAGCACGGCATCCGCGTCAACGCGATCGGCCCGGGCAGCATCAATACCGATGTGCTCAAATCCGTAAACGACAATCCCGAAGCCATGGCGAAGATCATGTCGCGCACGCCGCTGCAGCGGATCGGCGATCCCGACGAAGTCGCCTCGGTCGCCTCTTTCCTGGCCTCGCGCGATGCCAGCTATGTCACCGGCACGACGCTCTATGTCGATGGCGGCCGCCTGGCCCTGAACTACACGGTGAGCTGAGGTCGGGCGGCCGCTCCGGGATGCACAGCCGTCCACCCGCCAGAGCGCTCGAGCCCTTCATCGAATGCGTCTGGTTCAATCCCGGCCAGACCCGCGGCCTCAGCGTGCGCGAGCGCGTGCTGCCCACCGGCCAGGCCCATATCGCCATCCGCCCGTCAGGCCCCGGCTTCCGCTTCTTCGAGCATGCTGCGGACCCTGCCGGGCGCGACATGGGGCACGCGATCGCCGGCGGCATGCGCAGCACGCCCTACTTCAAGGATACCTCCGCTCAGACCCCGAGCTTCGGTGCCCTGATAAAGCCCGGCGCAGCAGGTCTGGTACTGGGCAAGCCGGCCGGCATGCTGGCCGAACGCCATCTTCCGCTTTCTGTCTTCTGGCCGGAACAGGACCTCGCCCGGCTTGAAGACGCCATGCGCGCGGCGGCCTGCGCGGAAGACGCGCTTCAAGCCCTGGAGACAGAACTGCAGAAGCGGGTTCGCGGTCATGACGGGATTGCTCCCGGCGTCACCACCGCCCTCCAGGCGATCGCGCGCGGGAAGTCCGTCGGGGATCTGGTGTACCAGTCCGGCGTCAGCCACCGGCACTTCGTCAGCCTGTTCCGTAACGCTGTCGGTCTGTCGCCGAAGCTCTACAGCCGCGTGGTCCGGCTCGGCCACGTCGTTCGGGCGCTGCGTCCGGAAGAGCCCCCGGACTGGGCCGGACTTGCCGCCGATGCCGGTTATTTCGACCAGTCGCACTTCATACGCGATTTCCGGGCCCATACCGGTCTGGCGCCCGCCGCCTATCACCGCCGCCTGTCCGACCGCGCCTTCCATGTCGCGGACTGAAGCCGTCAGATTTTTACAATACGGCGGCAGCCGGCCGGGCTAGCTTCCGCTTGCCTGCCCAGGAGACCGACATGGCGATCCACGAACTCTACCCCTATATCCACGCCCGAAACGCCGACGAGGCTATCGCCTTCTACAAGACGGCTTTCGGGGTGACCGAGAAATTCCGGCTGGTTGAACCGTCGGGCCGGATCGGCCATGCCGAACTGGCCTTCGGCGACACCACGCTGATGATCTGTGACGAGTTTCCCGAATACGATGCCCTGGCACCACGCGAGGGTGAAACCTGCCCCTTTGTGCTGCACATCCATGTCGATGATTGCGATGCCGTGATCGAGCGGGCAATGGCTGCCGGAGCCATCCTTCTGCGTGAAGCCCAGGACATGTTCTATGGCGAGCGATCCGGGCTGATACGCGATCCGTTCGGCTATTCCTGGCTGGTGGGCAATTCCTTCGAGGAGGTCGAACCGGCCGAGATGCAGCGGCGCTATACTGCGCTCCTGTCTGACGATCCGGCATGAAAAAGGGGCGGCTTGCGGCCGCCCCTCTCCATTTTCGGGCCTGTCCGGCAGATCAGTCCTGCTTGGAACCGCCGAACAGGGTTTCCAGGTCGATATCGTCCGGATTGAACTCGTCGCTCGGCTTTTCCAGCTCTTCCTGGGCCTTGAGCGTGTCGTTGAGCATTTCCGGATTTTCTTCTTCCAGCTTGCGGCGGCGCGCCGAGGCCTTCTTCACCTGATCGTCGAGATCGATCTGGGTGCACAGGCCCAGCGAGACCGGGTCGGTCGGCTTGATATTGGCCGAGTTCCAGTGCGTGCGCTCGCGCACCGCCTGGATCGTCGTCTTGGTCGTGCCGATCAGCTTGGAGATCTGGGCGTCGGACAGTTCCGGGTGGTTGCGCACCAGCCAGGCAATCGCGTCCGGACGGTTCTGGCGGCGCGACAGCGGCGTATAGCGCGGACCGCGGCGCTTGGCCGGCGTGTGCAGGTCGGCGTATTTCGGCTTTACCACCTTCATGCGGTAGTCGCTGTTGTTTTCCGCCTTCTCGATTTCTTCCCGGGTCAGCTGCCCGTTGGAGATCGGGTCGGCGCCACGCACACCCACGGCCACGTCGCCATCGGCGATGCCCTTCACTTCCAGCGGGTGCAGGCCGCAGAAACCGGCAATCTGGTCGAAGGTGAGCGAGGTATTATCGACGAGCCAGACCGCCGTGGCTTTCGGCATCAGGATCTCGGTCATGGATTCAATCTCCCTGGGAGAAACAAAAAAAGCCCGACGCGGCGGCCGGGCTTGGGCTTCCGACGCTCCGGTTCGGGATAGCCCGTACACGAAGCGATTTAGGGGATTTATACCGCAATCGGACGCCGCTGCAAAGCGGCTGCCCCGGCCAATTGTCAGCACGTCAGCAGGATCTTGCCGGAATGCGCACCGCCGTCGAGCCGCTCATGGGCAGCGCGTACATCGTCCAGCGCGAAGCGGCTGTCGATGATCGGCGCCAGGCGGCCAGCCGCGACCCAAGGCCACACAGTCTCGCGCACCGCGCGCGCCAGACGCGCCTTCTCGGCGTCGGGCCGGGCCCGAAGAGTCGAACCGGTCAGTACGATCCGCTTGAGCATGACCCGCATCAGATCGACCTCGACCCGGCTGCCCTTCAGGAAGGCGATCGAGACAATGCAGGCACCGGCATTGGCGCAATTGATGTTCTTCTGGACGTAGTCGCCGCCCACCATGTCCAGGATGACATCGGCCCCGCCCGCATCCTTCACGACGGTCTCGAAGTCGGCCTCGCGGTAGTTGATCGCGATATCGGCCCCCAGGCGCTCGCACAGCGCGACCTTCTCTGCCGTCCCGGCCGTCGCGATCACGCGCGCACCATGGGCCTTGGCCATCTGGATGGCCGTCGTGCCGATCCCGCTCGTCCCGCCATGAACCAGCAATGTCTCGTCCGGCGACAATGCCCCGATCTCGAACACATTCGTCCACACGGTCAGCACGGTCTCGGGCAGTCCTGCAGCGTCGGCGAGATCGATTCCCGCCGGTGCCGGCAGGACCGAGCCGGCGGGCGCGATGACATAGTCGGAATAGCCGCCGCCCGCGACCAGCGCACAGACAGGATCGCCCACGGCGAGCCCGTCGACGCCGGAGCCGAGTGCCGCGACATGGCCGGACACTTCCAGGCCCAACCCCTCAGGCGCGCCGGCCGGTGCGGGATAGAAGCCGAGGCGCTCGATCTGGTCCGGCCGGTTGACGCCGCAGGCGGTATTGCGGATCAGCACCTGGCCGGGCCCGGGCGGTGCCACAGGACGCGTGACCACATCCAGCACATCCGGCCCGCCCGGCTCGCGGGCGATCACGATACGGGTGGTGTCGGCAGTTTGCGTGGACTGGGTCATGGGCCTTTATCCGGCTTCGCGCTATGCTCGCGCATCGCAGTGTGGAGGCCCCCATGTTTCACGATGACGATATGCCTGCAAGCGCCCGGGCAAAGAATGCCATCATCCCCGGCGAGGATCTCAGTGCCCTTTCCCTGGAAGATCTTGCCGAGCGCCGCGCCCTGCTCGAGGCCGAGTTGCGCCGCATCGACGACATCACGGACAAGAAACAGGCCGGACGCAGCGCTGCGGACGCCGTGTTTAAGTTTTGATCAACAGTTTCCGGCAGGTTGGCCCGAGCCTTGCTACGAATCGGACCAGATGTTTTCGGACCGAAACTGGACATGTGATGACTGACAATACGCCGAACCTCTTTCCCGCCGGCGGCGCGCCGGCAGCCCGGGCCCAGGACTTCGCCAACTCGGAGATGTTCCAGAAGCTCTTCCGGGAGGGCATGGATCTGGTCGAAGAGACGGCAGCCTATCTGGACGGGCCGGGACGCGACGACTCCAAGTCGCTCGACCGCGCCGGTGCCCTGTCCTACGCCACCGAAAGCATGAAGCTGACCACGCGCCTGATGCAGGCCGCCTCCTGGCTGCTGGCCCAGCGCGCCGTGTCCGAGGGCGAGATGTCGGCCCAGGATGCCACGGACGGCAAGTATCGTCTGTCCCGCGATCGGCCGACCGACGGGCTGTGGCCGGAGGGCGAAACGCCTCCGGCGGTGCTGATGGATCTCGTGCGCCGCTCGCGTTCGCTCTATGACCGCCTCAAGCGCATCGACGACAATCTCTATGTCGACGGGCCGCTGGAGATGGACACTAATCCGGTTGCCGACCAGATGGCCATGCTGCGCGGCGCCTTCGGCGACCGCTGACGCCACGTCCATCCATGCCCGCGGGCAAAGAAAAAGGCGCGCTCCTTTGCGGAGCGCGCCTTTTGTCTTGGCGTCTTCGACGGACGGCTTACACGAAGCCCTTGAACTTGTCCTTGAAGCGCGACACACGGCCGCCGCGGTCCATCAGCTGCTGATTGCCGCCGGTCCAGGCCGGGTGGGACGTCGGATCGATGTCCAGGGTGAGCACGTCGCCTTCCTTGCCCCAGGTCGACTTCGTCTGGAACTCGCTACCGTCCGTCATCTTCACGGTGATGACGTGGTATTCGGGATGGATATCCTTTTTCATCGGTCCGGCTTTCTTTTGATCCGCCGCGCCACCCGATTACGTTGCCGGGCACGCAGCTCATATAAACTCAGGAGCGCGGGTCTATACAGGAAGGGCAGCGCCAGAGCAACCACCGCCATGTGTTGCAGGGACAGGGCCTTCAGGCTTGCCTGCGCGGTCGATTGACATGATCCTCCCGCCACATCGTCAAGAGGGGAGAAGAGCTTGAAGAATCTGATCTGCGGCCTCGCCCTGCTGGTTGCCGCAACCGCACCCGTTGCGGCTCAGGGCACCGCCGCCGGCAGCGACAGCAATGGCGCCACGCCCATCCATTTCGGCACGTCGCACGAGATATCCTCTTCCGTTCTCGGCGAGACACGGACCGTGAATGTCTGGCTGCCGCCGCAGCACGACACAGCCGAAACGCCCTACACCGTGCTCTACCTGATCGATGGCGGTGTCGAGCAGGACTTCCCCCATATCGCCGGCCTCGCCCAGCTTGGCGTGATTTCCTGGCAGTATGAGCCGCTGATCGTGGTCGGCATCGAGACCACCGAACGTATCCACGAGCTGACGCCCGCGCCCGCGGACGCGCGCTACCGCGACCAGTTCGAGACCTCCGGCGGGGCGGCCGCCTTCCGGGCCTATATCGCGCAGGACGTCATTCCCTTCATCGAGGCAAACTATCGCGTCGGCGAGCGCCGCGCCGTGATCGGGGAAAGCCTGGCAGGACTGTTCATTGTCGACACCCTGCTCGAACAGCCGGACCTGTTTGACGACTATATCTCGGTCTCGCCCAGCCTGTGGTGGGACGATCAGGCCGTGGGCGAACGGGCCACCGAACGCCTCGCCGCCGCCGACCATTCGGACACACGTGTCTATCTCACGATGGGCGATGAGGGCGGCACGATGCAGGCCGGGCTCGACAAGCTTCTCGCAGCCCTCGACGCTGTCGAAGGGGCGCCAGAATACCGTTATGTCGACCGCCGCGAAACCGAGACACATTCAACGATCTATCACGGCGCCGCGCTCGATGCCCTGCGCTGGCTCTACGCCCGCCCGCCTTATGATTATGGCGAAGTCCCCTGGTATCTGATCGAGGGTGGTCAGCCGGAGGCCGGGCCCGATGAGGCGAGTGAGTAGCGGCCGGACGGCTCCACCCCGACACCCGCGAACAGCACCGGAGGACAGACCATGCCCGCAATCCGTCGGGCGGCCGCGGCCGATACCGAGGCCCTGACCGGAATCTGGCGCTCCGCCGTGAAAGCAACGCACGACTTTCTCAGCGAGACCGATTTCCGTGAAATCGAGACGCTCGTCGCCGAACAGTATATTCCCAACGCGTCGCTATGGGTGGCCGTGGATGCGACCGACCGGCCGCTCGGCTTCATGGGCATGACCGGCAGCCATGTCGACTCGCTCTTCGTCGCGCCGGACCAGCGCGGGACCGGCCTGGGAACCGCCCTCATGGATCATGCCCGGAAAACGGCCGGCCTGCCGCTGTCCGTCGACGTGAACGAGCAGAATTCTCAGGCGGTCGGTTTCTACGAGCGCCTAGGCTTCGAACAGTTCGACCGGTCGCCACTGGACGATGCCGGACGGCCCTATCCGATCCTGCACATGCGCAAGGCTGTCGGCTGACCCGAGTGCCCGACAGCGCACATTGACATACACATCGACCATACACATCATCGAACCGCACCATCTGGACTGGCCGACGATGAAGTATGAGCAACCCGCACCCCGCAAACGCGTCAATCTGACCGTGCGCGAAGACATCATGGCGGAAGCACGCGCGCTGGGCCTGAACACCTCCCGCGCGGCAGAAGCCGGCATCGAAGCGGCCGTCCGCGAGGAGAAGGGCCGCCGCTGGCGCGAGGAAAACCGCGAAGCGATCGAGGCACACAATCGCCGGATCGAGCGGGAAGGCCCCTTGCTCGGCACACCATGGTGGGCCCAGCCCAGAGACGACTAGGTGGCGCGCTTCGATGTCTACCGTCCGACCGGTCTGCCAGCACGGCTCGCCGTGGATGTGCAATCGGATGTCCTGAGCGATCTCGACAGCCGCGTCGTGATCCCGCTTCGCCCGTTCGATCCGTCAGCGGGAGAAGCAGTCTACAGGCTGATGCCCGCGCTCGGTATCGAAGGTCAGGACTACCTGCTCGTAACGACCGATATCGCCATGGTGCCGAACCGTCTTCTGGGACGCCCGATCGCGAATATCGAGACAGAACACCGCGACACCATTACCGCTGCGATGGACTTCCTGTTTCAGGGCTATTGATCCCGCATTCTCCTAACGCGAGGTCAGTTTCAGCTCGATGCGGCGGTTGCGGGCATTGGCCTCGGCCGAACGGCCCTGCGCGATCGGATGGTTTTCGCCGAAGCCGGCGGCGACCAGCCGCTCGGACGGCACGCCGAGATCCTCGAACCATTGCACGACCGAGATCGCGCGCGCCGCCGAGAGGTGCCAGTTCGACGGATAGGTCGTGCGGATCGGCACCGGGTCGGTATGCCCGTCAATGCGGATCACCCATTCGATATCGTCCGGGATCTCGTCGGTCAGCTGGATGATGGCATCGGCGATGGGCCGCAGGCTCTCGCGTCCCTCGCTCGACAGCGCCGCCGAGCCGGAGGGGAAGAGAACATCGGTCTCGAACACGAAACGGTCGCCGACGATGCGCACGCCGGTACGATTGCCGAGGATTTCGCGCAGGCGGCCGAAGAAATCGGAGCGGTAAACCGCCAGTTCGGCCGCACGTTCGGCGAGGGCGGCGTTGAGACGCTCACCCAGGTTGATCACCTGCGCCTCGGCCTCCTCGGCGCGTTGTTCCGAGGCTTCCAGGGCAGCGTTGAGCGAGGCGATCTGGTCGCGCAGCACTTGCATCTGCTGGTTCAGCAGGGCGAGGGCACGGCGGCTCTCCTCGGACATTTCCTCTTCCGCAGCGAGATCGGATTGCAGGCTTTCCACCCGGCCCGTCGCCAGGGTCAGCGCGTCTTCCAGCGCATCGCGCTCTTCGCGCAGGCCGGTGATACGCACTTCCAGCGCCGCATTCTCGTCGCGGGCCAGATTGAGCTCGTCGGCGAGTTGGGACAGGCGGGCATTGAGATCGGCCAGCTGGTCGTCCCGGCTGGTCAGCGCGCGCGACAGCGCGAACTGGCCGGCGACGAAGATCGACAACAGGAAGACGATGACCAGCAACAGTGTGGCCAGGGCATCGACGAAGCCGGGCCAGTGGTCGCCGTTGTCGGCTTCCTGGAAACGCGCAAACCGGGGCGAAGCCATGGCTTATTCCCCTCCCCGCTCCCGCGATTGCAGGGCACGGATGAACACCCGCAACTCGTCGCGCAGGGCCCGCACGCCCTCCTCGTTCGACGCCCGGCTGTCTTCGGCAAAGCGCTGCAGCGTGGTGTCGAGCTGGCGGGTATGGCGCTCCAGCGTATGGGCCAGCCGGTCGAGCGTCTCCGCGGTTTGTTCAAGCAGCGCGCCGACATAGGCCGAGGAGACCTCGCCATCGCCCGCCGATGCCGGACCGGCAGCCGCCAGGCGCGAGATCGAGGACAGCCATTCCTCGATCTCGTTGTAGAAACGGTTCTGGGCGCGGCTGGCCTGCAGATCGAGAAAGCCGATCACCAGCGAGCCGGCCAGGCCGAACAGGGAGGAGGCGAACGCCGTACCCATGCCCTGGATCGGGTCTTCAATAGCCGACATCAGGCGCAGCACGTCGGCTTCTGCACCCGTCGAGCTCTCCGTCACCGCCCGCACGGCTTCGCCGACATCCGAGACGACCTGCAACAGGCCCCAGAACGTGCCCAAGAGGCCGAGAAAGATCAGCAGGCGGCCGAAATAGCGGGTGAAGGCGCCAGCTTCCGACATCCGGGCACCGACAGAGTCGAGCACGGTGCGCACCGAGCCGGCCGACAGCGAGACCCGGCCATCGGCCTGGCCGATCATCGAGGCCATCGGCGCGATGAGTGCGGGCGGGCGCGGCAGGCTGGCGGGGTCTTCCGATGAGCGGAAGCGCACAAGCCAGCGGGCCGCCGGCCCGATCCCCAGCGCCTGGGCATAGGTGTAAAGGACGCCGATGACGAGTACCGCGAGGATCAGGCCATTGATCGCCGGATTGGCCCGGAATGCCGCTCCCAGCGGCTCGATCAGGAACAGGGCGATGGCGGCAACCGCCGCCGTGAACAGCGCCATCCAGACGATATAGCGCCAGGGTCCGGTAAAGCGCACCGCCGGTGCGGAATGCGTGCGGTCGTTCCGGTCGAGAACAGGCATGCCTTCCCCTCGTGTCAGCTCCAGCCCTTCCTTACCCCGGATTGGGACATTTTGGAGGCGAGGTCAAAGCCTGCCTGCCGCGGGGTACGCGAGCGTCTCGCGACACCTTATTCCAGATCGGAATTAATGGAATTCCAAAAGGCGAATTAAATCCGGACGGGAGGCAACCTAACTGTCGGTCGTCGCGCGGCAGACCCGCCGCCGGACCTGACAAGCCGATGGAGTCTTCCGATGACCGATACCTCGCCCCGCCACATCCTCCGCGTCGATGCCAGCATGCGCCGGGAGGGCTCGCACAGCCGCGGCCTGGCCGACCGTGTGATCGACCGCCTCACCGCACAGCACCCGGACACACGGATCACGGTCCGCGATCTTGCGGACGGATCGATGCGCCTGGTCGACGAGACCTGGATCGGCGCGAACTTCACCGATCCGGCCCAGCGCTCGGACGACCAGAAGGCGGCACTGGCCTTCTCCGACCGGCTGGTCTCGGAACTGCGCGCCGCCGACACGCTCGTCATCACCGTGCCGATCTACAATTTCACCATTCCGGCCTCACTGAAGGCCTGGATCGACCTGGTCGCCCGGGCCCGGGAAACCTTCCGCTATACCGAAGCCGGCCCGGAAGGCCTGTTGACCGGCAAGCGCGCCATCCTGCTCTATGTCTCCGGCGGCGTTGCGGCCGGCAGCGAGACCGACTTCGCCACGGACTACATGAAGCATGTGCTGAATTTCATCGGCATCACCGATGTCGAGATCATCGATGCCGGACAGCTGATGTTTGCGGAGGCCGAAAAGCTCGAAGCGGCGCACGCCCGGATCGAGACGCTGGCGGCCTGAAGCGTGATCAGGTGAAGTGGACACCGGTTCACCGGTTCGATCACGCGACCACCCAAGTAGAGCGTGATCAGGTGAAGGAGCAGAACCGGTTCCGCAGGAAACGATCCTGCCCTAGGCCGAAGCCGTCTTCAGGCGTGCGGTGAGTTCGGCGAGCATGTCTTCATTGCCGGCAGCGATATTGCCGGTGCGCAGGATGTCCTCGCCGCCATCGGCTTCGGCCACGAAACCGCCGGCCTCTTTCACCAGCACGATACCGGCCGCGATATCCCAGGGCTTCAGATTGCGTTCCCAGAAGCCGTCATAACGGCCGGCTGCGACCCAGGCGAGATCGAGCGCCGCGGATCCCATACGGCGGATACCCGCCGTGTAGGGCATGATCTGGTGCAATTCCTTGAGGAAGCGGGCATGACCGGTCTTGCCCATGAAGGGCATGCCGGTGGCGATCACTGCTTCGTCGAAATGCTTGCGATTGGCTACGCGCAGACGGCGGTCCGCCAGCCAGGCACCGCGGCCCTTCTCGGCGTGGAACATCTCGTCGGTGGCGGGATTGTAGATCACGCCGGCGACCAGCTCGCCCTCGCGCTCCAGCGCGATGGAGACGGCAAAGTGCGGCATGCCGTGCAGGAAGTTCAGCGTCCCGTCCAGCGGATCGACGATCCAGCGGTGGGACCGGTCGGTGCCCTCGACCACGCCGCGCTCTTCCATCAGGAAACCGTAACCCGGGCGGGCCTGCGTCAGACGGTCATAGATGATGTCCTCGGCCTTCTTGTCCGCGATCGAGACGAAGTCGGCGGGCCCCTTGCGGGACACCTGCAGGTGCTCGACATCACGGAAGTCGCGATTCAGCGAGCGCCCGGCGCGGGCGGCCACTTCTGTCATCACGGTCAGCAGAGGAGAAAGGGCACCCATGCCGGATCAGTCCGCGCGGCGGACGTAGGAACCGTCCTCGGTGGCCACGATGATCTTTTCGCCGATACCGACGAAGGGCGGCACGGAAGAGCGCACACCGTTGGACAGGATGGCGGGCTTATAGGAGTTGGCGGCCGTCTGGCCCTTCACGACCGGCTCGGTCTCGGCCACTTCCAGCGTCACGTGCTGCGGCAGGGAAATGCCGATCGGGCGGTCTTCGTGGAATTCCACGACAACCGTCATGCCTTCCTGCAGGTAGGCCGCGCGGTCTTCGCCGACGAAATCCTTCTGCAGCTCGATCTGCTCATAGCTCTCGGAGTCCATGAAGGTCAGCATGTCGCCGGTATCGAACAGGAAGGTGTGATCCTTCTGCTCCAGACGCACGCGCTCGACCTTGTCGGCGGCGCGGAAGCGTTCGTTCAGCTTGCGGCCATCGAGCAGGTTCTTCAGCTCGACCTGGGCGAAAGCGCCGCCCTTGCCCGGTTTCACGTGGTCGGTCTTCACCGCAACCCACAGCGTGTCCTGGTGCATCAGGACGTTGCCGGGCCGGATTTCATTGCCGTTGATCTTCATGCCGTCACCTTGGGGCAATAAGCGGAACAGCGGCCGGATGGCCGCGAGGTGGCGCTCTCCTATCAGCGAGGACAGGGAACGGCAAGCGCGGTGCCGCAATCGGCTCAGTCGCCCGCGCCGGCCTCGCGGACACGCGCCTGGACTTCCAGCGGCAGGGCGCGTTCGAGTGCAGCCTGCAGACGGTCGCGGTCGCGGTTGTGAACCGGTGCGCCCAGCGCGTCCGCGCCGGCCGCAACGACCCAGCGATAGGCCGCCTCGAGATCCTGTTCGACACCATCGCCCTGGGCCAGCACGAAGGCGTAGAGGAACTGGCTTTCCGCATCGCCGCCGCGCGCGCCCTGGCCGAACCAGTGCGCCGCCAGTTCGGCATCGGCCTCGCCGCCGCGGCCCTGGTAGAGCATGAGGCCGTACTGGCCCTGAGCCGGCGGATAATTGCTTTCTGCGGCAATGCGCAGCCAGCGCCTTGCTTCGGCATCGTCCTGCTCGCCGCCCTCGCCATCGGCCCACATCATGCCGGCCTGGAAGGCGCCTTCGGCCAGATTGGCGTCGGCCGCCCGCTCGTACCAGATACGCGCGCCCTCGGCGTCGCGCTCGCCGCCATCGCCGGCATCGAGCATCTGGGCCAGCTGGTACATGCCTTCGGCCGATCCCTGCTGTGCCGCCCGTTCCGCCCAGCGCCGGGCCGACTGGCCGTCCTGCGGCACCGAGGAGGCTTTCAGCGCCAGCGCATAAGCAACCATGGCGTCGATATGCCCGGCCCGGGCCGCGCGTTCGAACCAGCGGCGCGGCTCACCCAGATCGAGACTGTCATCGCCCAGCCGGGCCAGCAGGCCGAGCTGGAAGAGCGCAACGGGGTGATCCTGCTCGGCAGCCCGGCGGAACCAGCCTGCAGCCGCAGCCACGTCAGCCTCGCCGCCGCGTCCGTCGCGTGCCATCAGGCCTGCCAGCGCTGCGGCGTCGGTGATACCCGACACGGCGGCGGTCTCGGCATAGCGGCGGGCGAGGTACCAGTCCTCGCCGACAAAGGCCATCTGCGCCCGGTACCAGGCTTCCTGAGCGGCGGTCATGCCGGTGGGGACCTCGGCCGTCTCGGCGTTGAAATCGCCGGCCTGCGCTTCGCGCTGCACGTCTTCGGGCAGCAGGATCAGCTCGTCGGGGAACGCCGCATCCGGGTCCTCCTGCGCGTGAGCGGCGGAGAGGACGGCAAGGCAGGCGGCGGTCAGGACGGATCGGATCATGGCGTCTCTTTCAGCGTGACGCAGGGGTGGCGGTCAAGTGACATAGCGGTCACATCCGGCCCTCACAGCTGCCCGCTCAGCGGCACACTTCGTTGAAAGCCTTCACTGCGGCAGCGGGTCCGTCGGGGTAATTCCAGACACCGCCGGAGACGGCGAGAAAGTCGGCCCCCGCCTCGACCAGCGGCGCGGCATTGTCGACCGTGATCCCGCCGATTGCGACACAGGGCAGTTCGAACAGCTCGGTCCACCAGGTCAGGAGGCCCGGCTCGGCCTGCGTCGGGGCGTCCTTGGTCGCGGTCGGGTAGAAGGCGCCGAAGGCGACATAGTCCGCACCGGCCTCGCCCGCGACCATCGCCAGATGGCGGCTGTCATGACAGGTCACGCCGATCGTGCGGTCCTTGCCCATGATGGCGCGCGCAGCCTTCACCGTCCCGTCCTGCTGGCCGATATGGACCCCGTCACAGCCCAGCTCGGCGGCGAGTTCCGGATCGTCATTGAGTATCACGGCCACGTCGCGGACGTGGGCGGCCTCGATCAGGGCCGGCGCCAGGGCCCGGACCTCGTCGCGGGAATGATCCTTCAGGCGGATCTGCAGTGCCGCCACCTCGCCGCCATCCAGGGCCTCGGCCAGGCGGGCAGCGAAAGTGTCGTCGATACGGGGCGGAGTGATCAGGTAGAGCGCGGTCGTCATGCCGGCTCTTCTGGCAGCTCGCCCTGCGGCCGACAACCGTTTTCAGCGCCCGCCATGGCACGCGGGGCAAATCGTCGCCGCGCCTACGTTCAGCTTCCCTTCATCTGCATTATGTGAGAAGCACGCGTACGGGTGGCCGTGGGTCTCCCGATTGTTTTCTCGCAGGGGGATTTCATGTCCATCAAAACCATTTTTGCCGCCACGATTGCCGCTGCTGCGGTCGCCGGCGTTGCCGCCGCCCAGGACTGGTCGCAAAGCCCGACCTTCGGCCAGACGACGCTGACGGCCGGTTTCGCGCCGGACCCGTACACGGTCTCCATCACGGCAGGCGGCAATATCGACGCCGGCTCCTCGCTCGGCGGCTCTTGCCGCGGCATGATCGCCAACGCACCGGACTACCGCCTGCACTACAATGCCGGCAGCCTGCCGCTCTACATCGGTGCCCGCTCGAACGCCGACACGACGATCGTCGTCAACGCGCCGGACGGCTCCTGGTACTGCAATGACGACAGCAACGGCCTGAACCCGATGGTGTCCTGGTCGAACCCGCCGTCGGGTCAGTACGACATCTGGATCGGCACCTATGGTTCCGGCAGCGGCATGGCCTCGGCCACGCTGACCATCTCCGAGCTGGGCAACTAGTCCACCGGCGATATCCGAAACGAGAACGGGGCCCCGCGGGGCCCCGTTTTTTATTGCGCAGATGTCGAAGGTCCGGCGGTTTACGCCGTTTCCTTCTCCAGTGCCGCGTCCCATTCGCCGAGCGAGGCGAGGCCGTTCATTTTGGCGCGATGGTTGAAGGCGGCCTGGCCTGCGGCGAGATTTTCCGCCTTGCCGGCCCAGGCCTTCAGCGGCGCGGCCTGCAGGGCACGGCCGTAGGAGAAGGTGAGCGGCCAGGGCAGGTCATAGCTGGCATTCATGGCGTTGAGGTGGGCCGTGGCCTCCTCGTCGCTTTGCCCGCCCGACAGGAAGGCGATGCCCGGCACGGCGGCCGGCACGCAATTGGCCAGGCACTGCACGGTCATGTCGGCGACTTCCTCGATGCCCGCACGGTCATCGGCCGTGGTGCCGGAGATCACCATGTTCGGCTTGAGGATCGTGCCTTCCAGCACGACACCCTGGTCGAACAGTTCGCGATAGAGGGTTTTCAGCGCGAATTCGGTGACTTCATAGCAGCGCTCGATCGAGTGATTGCCATCCATGATGACTTCCGGCTCGACGATCGGAACGATGTTGGCTTCCTGGCACAGCGCTGCATAGCGGGCCAAGGCGTGCATGTTCACATTGATGCAGTACTGGCTGGGCACGCTGTCATCGCCATTCTGGCCGATATTGATCACGGCACGCCATTTCGCGAAGCGGGCACCGAGCTCGTAATAGTCGGCCAGGCGGTCACGCAGGCCATCCAGCCCCTCGGTCACGGTCTCGCCCTCGGCGCCGGCCAGCGCCTTGGCGCCGGTATCGACCTTGATGCCCGGGATCGCGCCGGCATCGCGGATCAGCTGGACCAGCGTGGTGCCGTCCTTGGCGCTCTGGCGGATGGTCTCGTCGTACAGGATGACGCCGGAGACGTGCTCATTCATCGCCATTTCGGTGCGGAACAGCATTTCGCGCCAGTCGCGGCGATTGTCCGGCGTGTTGTCCAGGCCGATCGAGGCAAAGCGCTTGCCGATCGTGCCCGTCGACTCGTCCGCCGCGAGAATGCCCTTGCCCGGCGCCACCATGGCACAGGCGGTTTCGTTGAGTTGATCGAGATCCATCGCGTCTACCCCAGCTTTAAATACCGATTGGCGGACCGCCGCGGTCCGCCCGTTGTCTACCGCAGAGCCCTTTTAATACGCCGGGCGCCGCTTGCCCACCGCCCTCCGGCGACAGGCCGGGCGTGCCCGTGGGCCGCCCGATGTTATCGTTATCAGTCGTGGCGCGGCAAGCCGGTCCCGCGGCTCAGGCCGCGATGCCGGCCTCGTCCCGAAGCACGCTCACGCCCGGAAGAACCTTGCCCTCCATCCACTCGAGGAAAGCGCCGCCTGCCGTCGAGATGAAGGAGAAATCATTCGACACACCGGCCTGGTTCAGTGCCGCCACCGTGTCGCCGCCGCCGGCGACAGCCACGAGGCCGCGTTCCTTGACCGCGGTTGCCGCCTGCTGAGCCGCCGCCACGGTCGCCGTCTCGAAGGGCGGCGTCTCGAACGCGCCCAGCGGACCGTTCCAGATCAGCGTCTTTGCCTCTTCCATCGCCAGGGCGAGCGCCACGACGGTGGCCGGGCCGCAATCGAGGATCATCTCGTCATCGGCGACATCATTGACCGCGGCCAGACGGGTTTCCGGGTTCGGCTTGAATTCCTTCGCCACCACCACGTCGGACGGCAGCATGATGCGGCAGCCGGATTCCTCGGCCGTTGCGAGAATGGCGCGGGCCGTATCGACCAGATCCCTTTCGCACAGGCTGGCGCCGACACGGATACCCTGGGCGTGCAGCAGCGTGTTGGCCATGCCGCCGCCGACAAACAGGATGTCGACCTTCTTCACCAGGTTCTTCAGGAGATCCAGCTTGGTCGAGACCTTGGCGCCGCCCACCAGGGCAATAACCGGGCGTTCCGGCGCTTCCAGCGCGGCGACCAGATGGTCGATCTCGCGCTGCATGGCGAGGCCCGCATAGGCCGGCAGCAGACGCGCCACACCCTCGGTCGAGGCGTGCGCACGGTGCGCGGCAGAAAAGGCGTCGTTGACATAGATGTCGCCCAGATCGGCGAGATCCTTTGCAAACGCCGGATCATTGGCTTCCTCGCCGGCGTGAAAGCGGGTGTTCTCCAGCAGGAGGACATCGCCCGGCTGCATGTCGGCCACGGCCGACAGAGCCTCGTCGCCGGTGGTCTCGGTGCAGAAATCCACCGCCACGCCCAGAAGATCGGCCAGCGGCTGGGCCACCGGTTCCAGCGACATCTCGGGCACACGCTGGCCCTTGGGACGGCCGAAATGCGCCAGCAGGATCACTTTCGCGCCGGCACCGGTGAGATGCTCGATGGTCGGGATGGCCGAGACCAGACGCGTGGCGTCGGTCACCTGCCCGTCCTTCATCGGCACGTTGAAGTCGACACGCACGAGGACGCGCTTGCCGGCGACCTCCGCGTCCTGGATCCGGCGGATCTGCGTCATGATCAAAGGTCCCGAGCGCGATCTAGAGGTATTTGCCCATGGCGACAGCCGTGTCGATCATGCGGCAGGCGAAACCCCACTCATTGTCGTACCAGGTCATGACGCGCGCGAGGCGTTCGTCGACCACATTGATCTTGTCGATCGCGACGATGGAGGAGCGGCTGTCGTGATTGTAGTCGATGGAGACGAGCGGGATGCTGTCATAGCCCAGCACGCCCTTCATCGGACCGTCGGCCGCCGCCTTGATGGCCTCGGCCAGCTCTTCAGCGGTCGTGGCCCGGCCCGGCGTGAAGACCAGGTCGATCAGCGACACATTCGGGGTCGGCACGCGCACCGAGGCGCCGTCGAGCTTGCCGGCGAGTTCCGGCAGCACCAGACCGACGGCCTTGGCGGCACCGGTCGTGGTCGGGATCATCGACATGGCTGCGGCACGGGCGCGGTGCAGATCCTTGTGATTGCGGTCCAGCGTCGGCTGATCGCCGGTATAGGCGTGGATCGTCGTCATGTGGCCACGCTCGATGCCGACGGCATCGTTGAGCACCTTGGCGACCGGTGCGAGACCGTTCGTGGTGCAGGACGCGTTGGAGACGACGAGATCGTCGGCCGACAGCTGGTCGTGGTTCACACCGTAGACGATCGTCTTGTCGGCATTCTTGGCCGGCGCCGAGCACAGCACCTTCTTGGCGCCGGAGCTCTCGATGTGCGCCATCGAGGCTTCTTTCGAATTGAACTTGCCGGTGCATTCCAGGACGATGTCGATGCCCAGATCCTTCCAGGGCAGCTGCCCGGGATCGCGGTTCGAGACTTTCTGGATCTTGCCGAAACCGGCATCGATCCAGTCGTCACCGACCTTGATCTCGCCGGGATAGCGGCCATGCACGCTGTCATACTTCAGGAGGTGCGCATTGGTCTCCGGCGTCGAGCTGTCATTGATCGCCACAACCTCGATCTCGCCCCAGCGCTTCTCTTCCAGGACGGCACGCAGTGCCAGGCGGCCGATACGGCCAAAGCCGGTAATCGCAACGCGAAGAGCCATGCTCTCTATTCTCCATGCAGCACGCCGGAAGGGAGATTCCCGGCCAGATTTTGGCGCGGATTTAGCGGCCTTTCGCGCCTGCGTCCACCGATGCGGTGCGGCAAATGGGTCTGGACGGGAAATTTTTCATTCTGCCCGCGGAGCAAACACAATTGCCGGACGCAGCGTGAGCCGGAAAAGCCCCTTCGGCAAACCCCCATAAAGCTGAAATAATTTTTCGTGGTAACGTTACCGTCTGGGGCGATGAGCCGCGGCCGGACGCCCGCATCGCCGGTCCGCGGTGCGCAGCAGCTCTCGCAGGCGAGGACTTGAAATGCCGCCGCCCCCCTGCGAGAACCCTTTTCAACAGTTGATCAACACGTCAAGGGCAGGCGCGTAACACATGAAAGTAATCGTTCTGGGCGGAGACGGCTTCTGCGGATGGCCGACGGCGCTTCACCTCTCCAATCTCGGTCACGATGTTGTCATCGTGGACAATCTGTCCCGGCGCATGATCGACGTCGAGCTGGAGGTCGACAGCCTGACGCCGATCCGTCCGATGTCGGAACGTCTGGCGGCCTGGAAGGAAGTCTCCGGCCGCGACATCAAGTTCGTGAACATGAATGTCGGCAAGGACTACCAGGAACTGGTGGACCTGATCGAAGCGGAAGCGCCGGACACGATCATCCATTTCGCCGAACAGCGCGCCGCGCCGTATTCCATGAAGTCGGCCCGCCACAAGCGCTACACCGTCGACAATAATCTCAACGCCACCAATGACGTGCTGGCCGCGATCGTCGATAGCGGCCGCGACATCCATCTCGTCCACCTCGGCACGATGGGCGTCTATGGCTATGGCACGGCCGGGATGAAGATCCCCGAGGGCTATCTCAAGGTGAAGGTGGAGACCGAGAACGGCCTGCAGGACCAGGAAATCCTGTATCCGGCCAATCCGGGCTCGATCTACCACATGACGAAGACCCAGGATCAGCTCTTCTTCCATTTCTACAACAAGAACGACAAGGTGAAGATCACCGATCTGCACCAGGGCATCGTCTGGGGCACCCAGACCGAAGAGACCAAGCGCGACGAACGCCTGATCAACCGGTTCGACTATGACGGCGATTACGGCACCGTGCTGAACCGTTTCCTGATGCAGGCCGCTGTGGGCTATCCGATGACCGTGCACGGCACGGGCGGCCAGACCCGCGCCTTCATCCACATCCAGGACACGGTGCGCTGTGTGCAGCTGGCGGTCGAAAACCCGCCGCAGCACGGCGAAAAAGTGCGCATCATGAACCAGATGACCGAGACGCACCGCGTGCGCGATCTGGCGAAGATGATCGCCGATCTCGCCGGTGCCGAGATGCAGCTGGTCCCGAACCCGCGCAACGAGGCCGACGAGAACGAGCTTCATGTCGAGAACGACACCTTCCTGCGGATGGGCCTGAAGCCCACCACGCTGGCAGACGGCCTGATGGAAGAGGTCACCGACATCGCCCGCAAATATGCCGACCGCTGCGACCGCACGAAAATCCCCTGCATCTCCTACTGGGGCAAGGGCCGCGAGGAAGCCGCCGAAGGCGCCAAGACAGCCGCGGAAACCGCGGCGGAGTAGGTTTCCGCTTACCGGAACGAGAAAAGGGGCGCCCGATGCGGCGCCCTTTTTTGTGCCGGTCGTCACACTCTCAACTCTCCCCATCCTCTATCGTCATTCCGGCGAAAGCCGGAACCCAGTCGAGCGGTCGCTCTGGGTCCTGACTGAAGCCTGCGCCCGCGAAAGCGGGTGTCAGGATGACGGTGTGTAGGTTGGGAAAGCGCTTGAGGCCGGGCGGCAAGGCGGAGGCAGAAGTGGCGAAGCACCCGTGCGTCTACATCCTCGCCAGTCAGCGGAACGGCACACTCTACACAGGCGTGACAGGCAATATCGCGAACCGCGTTATGCTGCATAAACAGGGCAAGGGGTCGGCCTTCACCAGAAAATACGGCGTCACGCGGCTGGTCTGGTGTGAGTTTCACGAGGATTTCGGCTTTGCCATCGAACGCGAAAAGCGGATCAAGAACTGGCGCCGTGCATGGAAACTCGAGCTGATCGAGGCCACAAATCCCGAATGGGAAGACCTCTACGAGACGATCCAGATGTGGGCCCCGATGGATTGAGTGCCTCATGCTCTACCGTCATTCCGGCGAACGCCGGAACCCAGTCGGACGGAAGATCTGGGGCCTGACTGAAGCCTGCGCCCGCGAAAGCGGGTGTCAGGGTGACGGCGTTTGCGTGGGGAACTGCCTGAAGGCAGGCCTTGATCAGAAATTGGACAGACCAAATTTGATCGTCATTCCGGCGAAAGCCGGAACCCAGTCGGGCGGAAGATCTGGGTCCTGACTTTCGTCAGGATGACGGTGGTGGAGGTGGTATGAAACCGTTTGAAAACAGGCCTCGACCAGAAATTGGACAGACTAAATTTGAGCGTCATTCCGGCGAAAGCCGGAACCCAGTCGGGCGGAAGATCTGGGTCCTGACTGAAGCCAGCGCGCGCGAAAGCGGGGGCAGGATGACGGTGTTTGCGTGGGAAACTGCCTGAAGGCAGGCCTTGATCAGAAATTGGACAGACCAAACTTGATCGTCATTCCGGCGAAAGCCGGAACCCAGTCGGGCGGAAGGTCTGGGTCCTGACTTTCGTCAGGATGACGAGGTTTGGGTGTGAAACCGTTGAGGCCAGGCGGCAAGAACCGGTCAGAACGAGTATCACCGTCATTCCGGCGAAAGCCGGAACCCAGTCGAACGGTCGCTCTGGGTCCTGACTGAAGCCTGCGCCCGCGAAAGCGGGTGTCAGGATGACGTCAGATACACGCCCCTACCCTTCCAGCACCCGCACCAGCTTTTCCATGAACACGCAGCACTGATCGAGCTGGTCAATCGCCACAAACTCATCCGGCTGGTGGGCCTGGGTGATCGAGCCGGGACCGCAGACCACGACGGAGAGGCCCGCGGCCTGGAACTGGCCGGCCTCGGTGCCGTAGGAGACGACGCGGGTGGAATTGTCGCCGGTGAGCTGGCGGGCCAGGCGTTCCGCGGCACCGTCAACTTCCGGGGCGAAAGCCGGCACGTCCGAGCGCACCTTGATCTCGATCCTCGCCTCCGGTGCGCTCTCGCGCATCTTCGCCTCGATCGCGGCGGCGCGTTCGCGCAGGCCTTTCTCGATGGCCTTCACATCATCCCAGGGCGCCGGACGCATCAGCGAGGCGAATTCGGCTTCCAGCGCCAGGATGTTCAGCGCGGTGCCGCCGTGCATCTGGCCGATGGTCAGCGTGCCATAGGGCGGGTTGAACGGGCTGTCGGCGGGCGCGGCGGCTTCCATTTTCGCGGCCTCATCGACCAGGTATTGCATCAGCGGCACGGCATGGGTGACGGCGCAGGCGCCATCCCTGACCAGCGAGGAATGCGCCTCGCGGCCGCGCAGTTTCACGGTCAGCGAGAACAGGCCCTTGTGAGCGGTGACGACCTTCATGTCGGTCGGCTCGCCGACGACCACGATGGCCGGCTTTACCGGACCCTCCATGATCCGGTCGATCAGGGCCGGCGCGCCCAGACACCCCACCTCCTCGTCATAGGAAAGCGCTATATGGACCGGCTTTTTCAGCTCCGCCGCCGCAAAGGCGGGAGCCAGGGCGAGGATGCAGGCCGAAAACCCCTTCATGTCGCAGGTGCCGCGTCCGTAGAGCAGCCCGTCCTTCTCGGTCAGCGACCACGGATCGGTCGACCAGGGCTGGCCGTCCACCGGCACGACATCGGTATGGCCGGACAGGATCACACCGCCGTCCACGGCCGGACCGAAACGCGCATGCAGATTGGCCTTCGTGCCGTCGGCATTGGGAATGCGCTCGCACACCGCCCCCAGCGCCGCCAGTTTCGCCTCGACATGGTCGATCAGCGGCAGGTTGGAATTGCGCGAGGTTGTGTCGAAAGCGACGAGGTCGCGCAGTTCGGCGATGGCAGTGTCGAGACGGGGGGAGGCAGCGGCCATGAGAGCAATCCGATTTATATTGTCGCCAACGTGTTAGCCGGGTTTTTACGGCAAAGACAAATGCGAGTCCGCCCCGGACGCGATCTTGGGCACAGTCGCCCGGTTCGACTGGGACATGTGGGCGATGATCGCGAACCTGGCAAACCGGATGATGATGTTCGCGCGGGCGACGCGCGGCAATGTGGCGATGATCTTCGCCCTGGTACTGACGCCCCTGACGGTGCTGTCAGGCGGCGCCGTCGACCTCAACCAGGCGCTCAATGCGCGCACCCGCCTGTCCCAGGCGCTGGACGCGGCCGCACTGGCAGTCGGCGTGCAGACCTCGATCAGCGAGACGGATGCCGCCACGCTCGCCCGCGATTTCCTGCAGGCGAACTACCGGAACCGCGAGATCGGCAGTGTGCAGAATCTCGTGGTGACACTGGACACGGTGAATGACCGGGTGCGGGTCAGTGCGGAGTCGAAGATCGAGACCATCGTGCTGGGCCTGATCGGCATCCCCTACCTCACGGTTGCCTGGGAGACCGAGGTCCAGCGGGCGCGCAGCGAGCTGGAACTCGTCATGGTGCTCGACAATACCGGCTCGATGGGCGGTTCCAAGATCTCCAGCCTGCGTTCGGCCGGCCTGCTGCTGACCGATATCCTGTTCGACGGCGCCGATGCCGGCATGTTGCGGATCGGCCTGGTGCCCTTCTCCTCGACGGTGAATGTCGGCACGCAGTACGAGCGCGCCTGGTGGATGGATCCGGACGGGCTGTCGCCGGTGCATTCGGAGAATTTCAGCCCGGCCGCCAATCGCTGGGACATCTATGACACGATCCGCAATCGCGACTGGACGGGCTGTGTGGAAGCGCGGCCGATCCCGCACGATATCGAGGACACCCCGCCCTCGGCCGGCGATCCGGAAACCCTGTTCGTGCCCTATTTCGCACCGGACGAATCCGACCGCGGCTCCTATTCCAACGATTATCTCGACGACGATATGGGCGGGTATGACGAGCGGGCGCGGATGCGCAACACGTCGAAATACACCAATGCCTGGGTCTCCGGTGCCGGTCCGGGCTGGGGCTGCACCGCCCGCCCGATCACGCCGCTCACAAGCCATCGCGGCACGATCGACGATGCGATCGGCGACATGATCGCCAGCGGCACGACCAACATCCCCAACGGTATCGGCTGGGGGGTGCGCGTGCTCTCGCCGGGCGAACCCTTCACCGGTGGCTCGGCCTTCGACCAGGATGACACGATCAAGGCCATGGTGGTGCTGACCGATGGCGAGAATGTCATCAATGGCCGGTACAACCAGAATTATTCCGACTATTCCGGCTATGGCTATGCGCGTGACGGCCGGGTCGGGGTCGTGTCTTCGAGTTCAGGCACCCTGTCCAACGCGCTCGACGCGCGTACGCTGGCCGCCTGCGAATACGCCAAGTCGCTGGGCATCCGGGTCTACACGATCACTTTCCAGGTCAACTCGACCTCGACCCGGAACATGATGCGCGACTGCGCCAGCAATCCCTATCTCTATTTCGACTCGCCGTCGGAATCGGCGCTGCGCAGTGCCTTCGAGATGATTGCCGGCGACCTGACCAATCTGCGCCTCTCCCGGTAGGCGCTTAACCCTCCGGAAACCCTGCGGGATAACGTGCCCTTAATTCAGAACCGCTAGCATTTTAGCGAGTTCGAACGGGATTCCGTCATGCCGCTTGCCAGGCTGTTGAAAAACCTGCGCGCATTCCTCGCCGACCGGCGCGGCAATGTGGCCATGATCTTCGCGCTGTCGCTGATGCCGATCACGCTGCTGGCAGGCGGCGCTGTCGACCTGAACCAGGCCATGACTGCACGGACCCGCCTGTCGCAGGCGCTCGACGCCGCTGCGCTGGCCGTGGGTGTGAACACCAGCCTGTCCGATGCCGACGCCCTGCGCATCGCGAACGATTTCATTGCCGCCAATTATCCCAACAATCGCGTCGGCACGGTGACCAGCGTCACGGTGGTGATCGACGACGACACCGACACGGTGACCGTGACCGGCGAGGCCACGGTGAACACCATCATGCTCGGACTGGCCGGGATCGACCATCTCACGGTCGGCTGGGAGAGCGAGGTCCAGCGGGCCCGCCAGCGGCTGGAACTGGTCATGGTGCTCGACAATACCGGCTCGATGGGCGGCTCGAAGATCCGCTCGCTGCGCGACAGTGCCGAACTGCTGACCGAAATCCTGTTCGAGGCGGCCGACGAACCCTCCGACGTGAAGATCGGCCTCGTGCCCTTCGCGGCGACGGTGAATGTCGGCACCCAGTATGAGCGCGCCTGGTGGCTCGATCCGGACGCCCTGTCACCGCAGCATGCCGAGTGGGCCGGACCGAATGGCGAGATCGAGATCGAGACCTGCACGGGCTGGGGCTGGCGGCGGCGCTGCGAGACCGAGACGATCGAGGTCAATCACTGGGACCTCTATGACGAGCTGCGCAATGCCGAATGGATGGGCTGTGTCGAAGCACGCGCTCTGCCGCATGACATCGAGGACACGCCGCCCAGCGCCGGCAACCCGGAAACCCTGTTCGTACCCTATTTCGCACCGGACGAGCCGGACAATGGCTATTTCTCGAACAGCTATCTCAATGACGGCACCAGTGGCGGTGTCGAGGAGCGGCTGGAGAACATCGCCAAATACGAAAATGCCTCGGTCTGGTCCGGCTATCCCAACCGGTCCTGCACCACGACGCCGATCACGCCGCTGACTTCGAACCAGCGCACGGTCGAGAACGCCATCGGCGACATGGAAGCCAGTGGCAATACCAATATTCCCAACGGCATCGGCTGGGGCATCCGCGTCATCTCGCCCGGCGAACCCTTCACCGAAGGCACGGGCTATGACGATGACGAGGTCATCAAGGCCATGGTGATCCTGACCGACGGCGACAATGTCATGTCCGGCCGCAACACAAACCTGATGTCGGACTACGAGGCCTATGGCTATGCCCGCGACGGCCGGCTGGGCATACGCACATCCAGCGGTGGCGTTCTGTCGAACGAGCTCGACGAGCGCACCGAAGCGGCCTGTGACTATGCCAAGGCCCAGGGCATCCGCGTCTACACGATTACTTTCCAGGTCAATTCAAGCTCGACCCGGAACATGATGCGCGACTGTGCCTCGCATCCCAGCCTGTATTTCGACTCGCCGTCGAACCAGGCCCTGCGGGACACGTTCGAGATGATCGCCGGCGACCTGACGAATCTGCGCCTGTCGCGCTAAAGCAATTTCACGGCAATCGATGCCAATGAAATTGCTCTAGCTTTTTTGTTGAGCGATCGCATTTTCGAACCGCAAAGCCGGTTCCCACTTTTGCTGAAAATGCTCTAGCCGGCTTCGTCCGCGGGATCGGCCTCGCCGTTTTCAGCTTCAGGCAGCCCCACCAGCTCGAGCTGGAAGACCAGCGCCTGGTTGGGACCGATCGGTCCGCCCGGCGTGCCGCGCACGCCATAGCCCAGATCCGGCGAAATATAGAGTTCCCAGGTCTCGCCGACCCGCATCAGCGGCAGGGCCTCGACCCAGCCCCGGATCAGGCGGTCGGACGGGAAGGTTGCCGGCTGGCCGCGTGAATAGGAGGAGTCGAACTCCTCGCCGTGCGGAAACAGGCCGCGATAATGCACCGTCACCAGATCGCCGCGTTCCGGCGAAAGGGCATCCTCACCGGCCGACTGGCGGATGCGGAAGACAAGCCCATTGTCGAGCTCGAACACGCAGCGTTCCTCGCGGACGCTGTCGAGATAGGCCGTCGCCGCGTCGGCATTTTCCTGCGCGCTCGGACGGCTTTCCGGCGCGTCCGCCGTCAGGATGGCCGTGTCGTCCGGCGTGTTGCAGCTGCGGGCCCGGGCGATGGCTTCCGCGTCCGTCGCGGGCGGCGCCGCCGTACAGCCTGCAACGAGGCCCAGAACAGCAACAGTCGTCAACCAGCTGAATGTCTTCATCTCTCAAACCCTCCGGGTACTCACTCGCCGTCACGCGGCAGGATAGTAACGCGCCAGCTGTCCTGCGGTTGCAGATAGGTCTCGGCGAGCGCCACGAGATCCTCACGCGTGATGCTCTCATAGTCGGCGGTCAGGGCCCGGATCCGCTCCAGCCGGTCCGGGTGCGACCAGGACTGCGCCAGCCAGCTCATCCAGGCGCCGTTGTTCTCGAACGCATTCTCGATCTGTTCGAGCAGCGGACGGCGGGCCCGCAGCACTTCGTCCTCGGTGATCTCGCCCGCGGCGAGATCGGCCGCCAGCTCCTCGATCGCGGCATAGGTCGCGTCGACATTCTCGATGCGGACATCGGCCCCGACATAGAGATAGCCGTAATCGGGATAGACGTCGGACGTGTTGGTATTGTTGAAGGCCGAATAGGTGAAGCCGTCCTGCTCGCGCAGGCGCTCGGTCAGCTTGAGATCGAACACGGCCCGCAACAGCGAAAGGGCCCGCGTGCGGCGCGGATCGCTGTCGTCGAAGGTCGGCCAGTAGACATTCGCCATCGCCTGGTAGTCGGGACCGTTGTGATACAGCACGACGGGCTCTTCGACCGGGTCCGGGAAGCGGATGGTGCGGGCCTCGTCATAGTCCGGCCAGCTCTCAGCGCGCTGCGGCAGCGCGCCCAGCGTCGGGGCGAGCGCCGCGACGAGATCCGCCTCGGACACATCGCCAACGACAGTCACCTCGATGGGTGCTTCCTCCAGGGCCGGCTCCAGGAAAGCCTGGACGGCGGCCATGTCGATGGCAGCAACCTGCTCGGGATCCGGCAGGCCATAGCGCGGATCGCCGCTCCGGATCATCCGCGTGACATCCGCCTGCAGCACACCGGACGGCGAGGAGTAGAGATTGCGGCGGATTTCCGGAATGACGGCGCGGAACTGGTCCAGACCTTCCTGGCGCCAGCCCGGATCGGTCAGGAAGGCGGTGAGAAGATCGAACTGCACCCGCAGGTCCGACGGGGTCGTGGTGGCCTGGAAGGAGAAGCTGTCATCGCCCACGCCGAAGCCGTAGCCGATATTGCGGCCGGCCAGGACACGGCCGAGCTCGTCTTCGCTGTGCTCGCCCAGACCGGCCGAGGTAAAGACCGAACCGGAAACGATGTCGACACCGTCCTGCGCCCGCGGCTCGAGCTCGCCGCGGCCGAAATCCAGGCGCACCCGGATCGAGCGGTCCTCGAAATCGGTCTGCTTGAAGGTCACGGCAACGCCGTTCTCGAACCGGAAGCGCACAAGGCCCAGATCCTCGATCTCCTCGCGCGAGACCACCTCGCCGGCCGGGCCGAAATCGCCATAGGCAAACTCGGTCGCGCCACTGTCTTCCGGAGCCTCGACGGGCTGCTCACGGCTTTCCGTCCAGACCCGCCGGATCTCGTCCTCCGGATTTTCCAGCTCCATTGGCGAGGCCAGATAGAGGAGCGGCTCAACCCCCTCCCATTGCTCGCGGAAGGCCGCATTGACGGCCTCGACGGTGACATCGTCCAGCGACGCCTCGAACCGCTCCAGCATGGAAGCCGGCGTGGTCAGCACCTGGTCCTGGCGCCACATCGACCAGGTCTGGTCGGCGAGATTGGCGCTGGTGCGCGTGCCGGCCTGGTCGGCCGCATCGCGCAGCGCGGTGCGCATATTGGCGATCTGCTCGGCGAGCTCGGCTTCGGTGAAGCCATGCTCGACGGCCCGCCGCAGCTCCTGCTCGACCACGGCGATCCCGTCCTGCCACTGGTCCGGCCGCATGATGGCCAGCACCGTGGCCCGGTCGGCGATCTCGAAATCGGAACCGTGATTGGCCGAGGCCTGGATCAGCGGCGAGGTGCCGGAACTGGTCAGCGTCGCAAAGCGGCGCGACAGGATGGCATCGCCCAGATTGGCCAGATTGTTCTCGAAGCGGGCCTGGGTGGTATCCAGCTCGTCCTCGTGGGGACGCACGGCGTCGACCGTGAAGATGGTGTAGATTTCCGGGTCGTGGAAATAGCCCACCGAAAGCGGACGGCCCTCGGTGACGGATCCGATATCCGGATCGCCGCGCGGATCCTCGATGGATTGCCAGTCGGCGAACGCGTCGCGAATCTTGGCCTCGATCGTGTCCGGGTCGACATCGCCGACGACGACCAGCATGCCGCGCTGCGGCACGTAGAAATTCTCGTAATAATCGACAAAGCGCTCGCGCTGAGCGGTCTCGATCACATCGACCGTACCGATGGCATCGCGGTCGGGCACAAGCGAATCCGGCAGGCGGAAGCGCCACAGCGCCGTGTTCCAGCGGCGGATCGGCGTGTTGCGGAAACGCTCCTCGGACAGGATGACGCCGCGCTCGCGATCGATCGCCTCGCTGTCCATCAGGAGTTCGCTGGCGGTCTGGCGCATCAGGAAGAGCGCCGTATCTACCGTTTCCTCGTCCACTTCGGGGATGTCGAGCTGATAGCCAACCGTCTCATAGCCGGTAAAGGCATTGGTATCGGGACCGAATTGCAGGCCGTGACGCTCAAGCAGCGGCACCATCTCGCCCTCGGGCACTTCGGCGGAGCCGTTGAAGGCCATGTGCTCGATGAAGTGGGCCAGACCGCGCTGGTCCTCCGCTTCCGCAAGCGAGCCGACATTGAAGACCAGGCGTACGGAGGCGACATTCGGCGGCGTGTCGTTCTGGCGGATGGCATAGCGCAACCCGTTGTCGAGCTGGCCGTAGCGCACATCCGGATCGGCCGGCAGATCGGAGACCTCGTGGACCCAGGTGTAGTCCTGCTCCTGCGGCGTCTCGGCAGACGGCTGGCAGGCCACAAGGAATGCGGCCATCGCGATCAGCGATACGCGCTTGAATACTTCGTACACCGGACCTTGCGACATGAGGCTCCCCCTGTTTTCAGCGGGCCGAGCCTAGCGATCTGCAGCCGCAAGTCGAGTGAAAGCCCCGTCAGACTGCAGTCACGTGATGCAGATCACGCCTCGACGGGATCGTGTTCGGCAACCCAGTGGCCCGGCACGACCTCGACCAGCTCGGGGCGGTATTGCTCCGCATCCGGATCGTCGATCAGCTTCGACTTCATGAAGCGCAGCTGGGCGCGGGTATCCATCGGCGAGGGCAGCTCGCCGTCCAGCTTGATGCGGACCTTGTTCTTCTCGACCTTGGGATCGGGCACCGGCACGGCAGAGATCAGCGCCTGGGTGTAGGGGTGGCGCGCATCCTCGTAGATCTGGTCGCGATCGGCCATCTCGACCACACGGCCCAGATACAGCACCATCACGCGGTGCGAGATCTCGCGGACCACGGACAGGTCGTGCGAGATGAAGATCATCGACAGGTCCATTTCCTGCTGCAGCTTGATCAGCAGCTCGACGATCTGGGCCTGGATCGACACATCGAGCGCGGACACCGCCTCGTCGCAGATCACCAGTTTGGGTTTCAGGATCATCGCCCGCGCGATGCCGACCCGCTGGTTCTGGCCGCCGGACAATTCGTGCGGGTAGCGGTTGATCATGTTCGGATCGAGCCCGACGCGCTTCATCATCTCACGCACGGCCTCGGTCCGTTCCTTCTTCTTCATCGACTTGCGGAAGGTGAGCATCGGCTCCTCGATCGAGGCACCGATGGTCATGCGCGGGTCGAGCGAGGCGAGCGGATCCTGGAAGACGATCTGCAGGTCTTCGCGCGCCTTGCGCATGTCGTTCTTCTTCAGACCGAGCAGGTCGCGACCGATCCAGGATACCGTGCCCTCCGTCGACGGCACGAGACGCAGCACGGCCCGGGCGAGGGTCGACTTGCCGCAACCGGATTCGCCGACCACGCCCAGCGTCTCGCCGGGCTTCAGGTCGAAGCTGATGCCGTCGACGGCACGCAGCGTCTTGTATTGCGGCTGCAGACCGCCAGAGACGCGGATCGGGAACTGCACCTTGACGTCGGCGACCGACAGGAGCGGCTCGGCATCGGCGCCTGCAGCGACAGGGGCCAGCGGCGTGTGACCCGGGCGGTCCGGCTGGTCGAGGCGCGGCATCGCATCGAGCAGCATGCGCGTATAGGCGTTCTGCGGTGCGTCGAAAATCGCTTCCGCCGTGCCTTCCTCGACATAGACGCCGTCCTTCATCACCTGGACGCGATCGGCCATGCGCGCCACCACGCCCATGTCATGGGTGATCAGGGCCAGCGCCGCACCGGTATCGCGCTTCAGCTCGTCCATGATGTCCAGAACTTCGGCCTGGACCGTCACGTCGAGCGCGGTGGTCGGTTCGTCGCAGATCAGAAGGTCCGGCTCGCACAGCATCGACATGGCGATCATGACACGCTGCCGCATGCCGCCGGAGAGTTCGTGCGGATATTGTTTCAGGCGGCGTGCGGCCTCAGGGATGCGCACCCGGTCGAGCCATTCCAGCGCGCGCTGTTCGGCAGCTGCGCCGTTCATCTTCATGTGAATGCCCAGCACTTCCTGCATCTGGGCGCCGATCCGCATGTGCGGCGTGAGCGAGGTGAGCGGATCCTGGAAGATCATCGTCATGTGACGGCCGCGCACACTGTTCAGCTGGCGCGGCGGCAGGCCAAGGATTTCCTTGTCGCGATACTTGATCGAGCCCGTGGCCTTGCCGTTCGAGGCCAGCAGACCCATCGCAGCGAGGAAGGTCTGGCTCTTGCCCGAGCCCGACTCGCCGACCACCGCCAGGCACTCGCCGGGATCGATCTTCAGCGACACGCCCTTGACCGCATTCACAGTTCCATCCGGCGTATCGAAGGCCACCGTCAGGTCGGAAACCTGCAGTATGGGCGCAGTATCCTTGCGGACGCCTCCTGTGTCGGACAAAGCACAACTCCTCAAACACACGCTCGAAACGGGGGAGCATATCGCCGGAAATCGCCTTGACCAGTACCCGCATCATGGTCGAACGCAGCGATCCTGCGGCGGAACTTGCCTCTTCAGGGCGCCCGCTACGGAAACCCTTCCCATGATATACGCGATTGATGCAAACTGAGACCGATGCATGGCACGATCGGGCATTTGGGACGAAGATCTGACCGGATGACAGGATGACTGCGAACGCTGCGGAAATGCTGCGCGCGCTTTATCGCGCTGCGCCGGTCGCCGTCATCATGCTCGACACCAGGGGCCGGATCGACAGCGCCAATCCCGCCGCGACGCGCCTTTTCGGACAGACCGAAGCCAGCCTCGCCGGCCAGCGCGGCGATGTGCTGTTCGCCTCGCCCCGTGATTTCGACGCCCTGGCCGAAGCCGGCTTCGGGCTGGATACAGACCGCGAGACGCACGAATTCACCGCCCGCTACCGGGCCCGCGGCGGGCGCGTTCTCGATGGCGAGACCGTTGCCAGCCGCATCGCCGGCGATGACGAAGCCTTGCTGGGCACGCTGCTGATCATTCGTGACGTTTCGGCGGAGCGTTCGCTGCAGGCGCGGCTGGAGGCCAGCGACATCCAGCTTCGCGCCGCCCTGGCCTCGGCCAATGAGGGCGCCTTCTCGCTCAATCTTGCGACCGGTCTCGGCTCCTCACGCGGCTTCATCAATGAATTCCTGGGCATCCAGACGTCCGATGCCACGATCCGGCTGGAACGCCTGCTGGATGTGATCGCTGCCGATATGCGCGACACGGTCGCCAGTGCGATCGGCCGGCTGTCGCGCGCGCCGGGCGAGGCCCTGCATGTCACCTTCCCGGCCACGCGGGCCGATGGCGAGCCCCGCTGGCTGGAAATGCGCGGCCGGGTATCCGAGTTCGCGCGCGACGGATCCCCGCTGCGCCTGTCCGGCGTGATCTCCGACGTCACCGAGCGCCAGTCGCTGGAGGAACAGCTGGCCGAGCGCGAACGCCAGCTGGCCAACGCCATCGATGCCGGGTCCTGCGGCGTCTGGGAGCTGGATACGGAGACGGGGCGCGTCACGCTGATCGGTCCCATTCGCGACATGCTGGGCCTCGAGCCCGGCCGGACGCAGATCGATACCGCCGACTGGCTCGACCGTATCCACACCGATCAGCGTGGCAGTGTGACCGCCCAGATCGATGCGCTGGCGGCCGGGGAGTCCGACCGCATGGATGTGGAATACCAGCTGCGCGACGCCCGCACGGACAGCTGGACCTGGCTGCGCTCGCGCGGCCGACGGCTCAGCGAGGATGCCGAGGGACGCCTCGCGGCGGGCATTCTGACCGACATCAACGAGCGCAAGGTCCTGCAATCCCGTCTTGCCGCCAATGAACGCATGCTGCGCGAAGCGGTCGATTCGGCCAATGAAGGGGCCTGGAGCCTCGACGTCGAAGGCAGAACGCTCCGGGCCTCCGGCCTGCTGGCGAGCCTTCTGGGCCTGAGCGGCAGCGACGAGGCCGTGCCGGCGCGGCGCTGGGCCGATGCCATTGCAGAAGACGATCTGGAAGATGGCCGCAAGCGCTTCCAGCGCCTGCTGCAGGTTCGCCGGCACTCACCATCCGGACCGCCAAGTTCGCGAACCTGGGAGTTCCGGATGCGCGGCCGTGACGGCGAGCTGCTCTGGCTGCGGGCCGGCGGGCAGATCGTCGGCTGGACCGCCGAGGGCCGCCCGGCCCGTATCGCCGGCACCGTGATCAACATCACCGAGGAGCGCCGCCTGCGCAGCGAGCTCGACCAGAGCGAGGCACGCCTGCGCGAGGCACTCGCCGGCGCACGCGAAGGCGCCTGGCATTTCGACCTCCAGACGCGGGTCGGCGAGGTTACCGGGATCATCTCGGAAATGATGGGCCTGCCGCCGCGCGACGCCCGCATCACCTATGACGACTGGGCCGCCCGGATTCACCCCGACGACGCGGGCGAAGCCCGGCATATCGTCGATTCGATGGCGGACGGCGAGACCACCTCCATCGACACGGTCGTGCGCTACCGGTCCGAAGCGGACGGCTGGATCCACATTCACGTCCGCGGGCGCGTCTCCCGGCATGACGAAGATGGCGCGCCGCGCGTCGCCGACGGTTTCATTACCGATATTTCCGAACGCGTGCGCACCGAACGCCGGCTCAGCCAGCGAGAACAGCAGCTCGCCGAAGCGGTGGACGCGGCATCGGTGGGACTGTGGCGCATCGAGACCGAAAGCCAGACCGTTACGCTCCAGGGCACTATCGTCGCTGAACTCATCGCCGATGAAACCGAAGCCACGCTCGCCCTGGAAGACTGGTTCTCACGGCTGCACCCGGATCATCTTCCGGCGGTCGACATGGCCCGCCAGGCCTTCCGGGATCCGAACCACGGCGCGGTCGATGCCGAGCACCGCGTGCGCGACCGCAATGGCGACTGGACCTGGTACCGCTCGACCGGCAGCGTCGTCGAACGCGATGCGGACGGACTGCCGCGTGTCATCAGCGGCGTGATCTGGAATATCGATGCCGCGCACCGGGCCGAGGCGGAGCTCGCAGACCGCCAGATGCGGTTCGAGCGCATCTTCCGCGCCACGCCGGCGATGATGCACACGATCGACGGCAACGGCTATATCGTCGAGGTCAGCGATTACTGGCTTGCCCATCTGGGCTATCGGCGGGACGAGGTGGTCGGCCGCAAATCGATCGACTTTCTGGATGCCGAGTCGCGCAAACGGGCCGTGGAAACCAACCTGCCCAACCTCTTCAGCACAGGCTCCAACACCAACGTCCCCTATCGCTTCCTGCGGTCTGACGGCAGCACGATCGACGTGCTGCTCTCATCCTTCCTGGAACGCGACGGCGACGGACAGCCGCTGCGCAGCTATGCGACGCTGACCGATGTGACGGCCCTGCGCGAGGCCAATCTGCTTCTGGAACGCTCCAATCGCGAGCTCGACCAGTTTGCCACGGTCGCCTCGCACGACCTGCAGGAACCGCTGCGCAAGATCGCCGCCTTCTCCAGCCTGGTCCGCCGCCGCTATGGCGAACGCCTCGACGAGGACGGGCGCCGCAATCTGGAATTCCTGGTCGATGCCGCCCACCGGATGCAGCGCCTGATCGACGACCTCCTGACCTATTCCCGCCTCGCCAGCCAGCCGTTCGAATACCAGCCCGTCGACCTGGCCGGACCCGTGACGCAGGCGCTGGAGAACCTCGACGCCTCGGTGTCGGAGAATCATGCCCGCATCGAGATCGGCGACATGCCGACCGTGCGGGCGGATCCCGTGATCCTGACACAGATTTTCCAGAACCTGATCGGCAACGCCCTGAAATACCGCAGCTTTGCCACACCTGAAGTCGACATCAGCGCACGCCGGGATGGCGATCGCTGGATCATTGCCGTCAGCGATAACGGCATCGGTCTGGACATCAAGTTTGCCGAAAAGATCTTCGCGCCCTTCCAGCGCCTGCATTCGCACGAAGCCTATCCGGGCACGGGGATCGGGCTGGCGATGGTGCGCCAGGCCGTGGAGCGTCATGGCGGCGAGATCTGGGTGAAGAGCGCGCCGGGCAGCGGCGCGACCTTCTATTTCACCCTGCCCGCCGACCGGTCCATGCCGGCGCCGGAGCAGGAAGCGGGGCCGGTCGATCTCGACAACGCTGCCAAATAGCGCGCCTTGCGGGATCAGGTTCAAACCCCACAGCCTTGAGCGCGTTCCATGTGAGCATCGACCCCGGCACCGAGTGCGACGACAGGCCCGGGTCGAGCGGAGCGGGAACAAAGAAAAGATAGCGCGCCTGGCGGGATCAAATTCAAACCCCACAGCCTTGAGCGCGTTCCATGTGAGCATCGACCCCGGCACCGAAAGCGATGACAGGCCCGGGTCGAGCGGAGCGGGAACAAAGAAAGAAATGGCGCGAGCCAGCCCCGTTATTCGAACCGCAGCGCCTCGATCGGGTCGAGACGCGAGGCCCGGTGCGCCGGGTAGAAGCCGAAGAAAACCCCGACCAGTGCCGAGGCACCGATGGCAATCGCCACGATCAGCGGATTGATGGCGATCTCCAGTTCGCCCACCTCGGCATAGACGAGCGTGCCGCCGACGCCGACCACAAGTCCGGCCAGACCGCCGATCAGGCACAGCACGATGCTCTCGATCAGGAACTGGTTGCGCACATCACGCCGCCGCGCACCGACGGCCAGGCGCAGACCGATCTCGCGCGTGCGCTCGGTCACCGAGACCAGCATGATGTTCATGATGCCGATACCGCCGACCAGCAGCACGATCCCCGCCCCCACGGCGAGCAGCAAGCCCAGCTGGCTCTCCGTCTCGTTCTGGGCGCGGATGAATTCGGCCAGATTACCGACAAAGAAATTGTCTTCCGCGCCGGGCTGGATATCCCGCCGGATCCGCAGCAGGTCCTGGATGTCCTCGATGACGCGCGCATTGTTCTCGCCCGGGGCGATATCGACGAACACCGTCTGCACGCCGTCGCGCTGGGTGACACGCACGCCGGCGCCGAAGCGCTGGCGGATCGTGTTGAGCGGCGCGAAGATCACATCGTCCTGATCCTGGCCCCAATTATTGTCGCCCCGCTCCATGACGGTGCCGATCACCTCGAAGGGCTGGCCGCCGATGCGCAGGGACTGGCCGATCGGACTGGCGCCGTCGAACAGTTCGGAAATAATGGTCTGGCCGACAATGGCATAGCGCCGGCCGGCCGCTTCCTCGGCCGACGAGAAGCTGCGTCCCTGATCGATCTCCCAGCCGCGCGCCGACAGATAGTCGGGATTGATGCCGACAATACGGGTCGTCCAGTTGGCGCCACCGAACACGACGGCCGACGCGGTCGTCACTTCGCCTGAAGCGCCTGCGACACCGGCAATCTGCGTGCGCAGGGCTTCCACATCGCCGTCGGTCAGCGGATCGGCCGTACCGGCCCCGCCGCGCCGTCCGCCGAACATGCTGGAGCCGGGCCGGATGATCAGCAGGTTGGCGCCGAAGCTGGCGATCTGTTCCTCGACGGCCTGTTTGGTTCCTTCGCTGATCGAGACCAGTACGATGACCGAGGCGACGCCGATCACGACGCCCAGCATGGCCAGCGCACTGCGCAGGGCGTTCACGCGAAGCGCGATCAGGGCGATCCGCAGGGAGGCGGCGAGATTCATTGGCGGTCCTCCACGATCCGGCCGTCCCGGAACACGATCTGGCGCCGCGCGTGATCAGCGACTTCCTGTTCGTGGGTCACGACGATGATGGTGATCCCCTCGCGATTGAGCTGGTCGAAGATCGCCATGATGTCGTCCGAAGTTCGCGAGTCGAGCGCGCCCGTGGGCTCGTCGGCCAGCAGGATTTTCGGATCGTTGACGAGACCGCGGGCAATCGCCACGCGCTGCTGCTGACCGCCGGACAGCTGGTTGGGCTGGTGGTCCGAGCGGTCGCCCAGCCCCACCTGTTCCAGCCGCGCCATCGCCCGCTTGCGCCGTTCCGCGGCGGGCACCCCGGCATAGACCAGCGGCAGGGCGGCATTTTCCAGCGCCGAGGTGCGCGAGAGCAGGTTGAACTGCTGAAAGACGAAGCCGATCGTCCGGTTGCGGAAGGCGGCGAGCCGGTCGGCATCCAGCGCCAGAAGGTCTTCGCCCGCAATGTGCAGCGAGCCGGAGTCCGGCCGGTCCAGCGCGCCCAGCATGTTCATGAAGGTCGACTTGCCGGATCCCGATGCCCCCGTGACGGCGACATACTCGCCGGCCTCGATATCGACACTGACCCCGTCCAGCGCCCGCACGGTCTGGTCGCCCATCGTGTAGACGCGGACAAGGTCGCGGCAGGCGATCAATGCGCTCATTCGCGCACCTCGCGGGCGCGGGTCACCACGGCCTCGCCGGCTTCCAGACGGCCGCCGACCACTTCGCTTTTCTGGCTGTCGGAAATACCGACGCGGATCGGCCGCTCGACCAGCGTGCCGTCCGCCTCCTCGACCCAGACCGTCGCCGAGCGGGTCTCGCGCATCTGGCGCTGGAAGGCGCGATAGCGTTCCAGCTGGTCTTCATCGAGCAGCGGGCGGATCTCGCGATCGATCTCGGCCTGCAGGGCTTCGCGATCGAACTCGCCACCGGCCTGGGCCTGGCTCATCGCCCGCCCCATGGCGGCGCGGAAAATGCCCCGGATCTGGTCCTGCTGGGCGGCATCCAGACCGACCGCCTCGCTGAGACGCGTCATGGGATCATTGCCGCCGCCCGGACCGCCGGGACCGCCCCGGCCGCCGCCTTGCGGGCCACCACCGCCTTCGCCCAGCGGCTGTGTCCGCCCCTCCAGTGCCGGCGAGGGCCGGAAGCGCAGGGCCGCGTTGGACACGGTGAGAACGCCGGTGCGCTCGCCGGTGATGATATCCATGTTCGCCGTCATGCCCGGCAGCAGCAGCTCGTCCGGGTTCGCGGCCAGAACGACGACTGTGTAGGTGACGACATTGTTCAGGGTTTCCGGCGCCAGGCGGATCTGGTCGACCACGCCTTCCATCTCGGTGTCCGGATGCGCATCCACCGTGAAGCGCACCGGCTGGCCGGCGCGGATCTGGCCGATATCGGCCTCGTCGATCTGGGCGTCAATCTGCACCTGTCCCAGATCCTGGGCGATGGTGAACAGCACGGGCGCCGTCATGCTCGCCGCGACGGTCTGGCCGACATCGACGGCACGGTCGACGACAATGCCATTGATCGGCGCGCGGATCGTCGTGCGCTCGAGATCGATACGGGCACTGGCCAGCGAGGCATCGCGCTGGGCCAGCACAGCCTGGGCATTGGCGATCTGGGCGCGCGCCACCTCGACATCGGCCTGGGCCGCGTCGAGCGCGGTCTGGGCAGTGTCCAGCGAAGTCTGGGCCACCGTGCCGCGCTCGCGCAGCGTTGCCATGCGGTCGAATTCCAGCTGGGCCTCGCGCAGCGTGGCCTGGGCCCGGGCGAGCGAGGCGCGCTGCAATTGCAGGCTCGCCGCCGCTGTCGCACGCGCGGCCTCGGCTTCGGTAACACGGGTCTCATAGGTCTGCGGGTCGAGCCGGGCGATGACCTGGCCTTCCTCGACCTCATCGTTGAAATCGACATGCAGTTCGGCGATCTGGCCGGACAATTGCGATCCGACCTCGACCGTTACCAGCGCGCTGACAGCGCCGGACGCCGCCACGATACGGCGCACATCGGCCGGGGCCGCTGCCTCGGTCTCGATTGTCACCTCGCCGCTGCCGCCCTCGCCGCGGCCGAACATCCACCAGCCGCCGCCGGCGATGACGACAAGTGCTACCGCCCCGGCAATCCAACGCCTGTTGTCGAGCATTCCGTACCCCTTCACGATCCGGCCTGTGCGGCCCCGCCACCCCTGCGGACGGTGCAACGCAGCACGACGGATATTCCGTCGCGGCAGATGCAGATCATCGCATGTAGCTCACGGGCGGGGGAAAGGCTATGACAGGACGTATCGAGTTCAGCGGAAGGCACCGCGCGTGGAGGAAATCGAGTTCCTGCTGTCCGTCCCGGGCATGCCGCTGGCCTTGCGCCTCGCACCGCTGGTCGCCGTGGTCGTGTGGATCTTCATCACCGTCAATCTCTGGCGCGGCGGGTTCACCGACCTCACCGAACGCCTCAGCCGGCCGCGCTGGGCCGGGCCGGAACGCGCCCGCGCCGTGATGATGATCCCGCTGCGCGCGCTCATGCTGGCCGGCGTCGCAGGCTTCGCCGCCGTGATGACCGTGCTGGGCCTGCTGTTCAACGCCGCCGTGATCCTGAACATCATCCAGGCTGTGCGCGGGCTCTGAGCGCGGGCGGAGGTCCGGCGCACCGGCGCCCTTCCCCGACCAGCCAGTCCCCGAAGGCCTCAGCGGCCGCATGCGGCTGCCCGGCCGGCCGGATATAGACATAGGCCAGACCGGTATCGGCCAGCCCCAGCGGCGCGACCAGCTGGCCGTCCGCCAGATCGTCCTGCACCAGGCTCCAGCCGCCGATCGCCACGCCCAGCCCGGCCGAGGCCGCCGCGAGCATGTAGAAGGTGTGATCGAAAAAGGTGCCGGCATGGCCGTCCGATGGCGGCCAGCCGGTGCGCGCCTCCCATTCCGCCCAGCCTTCCGGATAGGTGCGCGTGTGAAGGCGGGTCAGCCCGTCCAGGCCCGCGCCTGCCGCGTGCTCTGCCCACACGGACGGTGCGACGACCGGGCCCTGATAGTCCGGCAGGAAAGCGGTGACCTCTGGTCCGGCGACACGGGCCGCGCTCTGCATGCGGATCGCGGCATCATAGCCGCCGGTGCGGAAATCGACCGGCGCATGCGACTCGCTGACTTCCACCGCGATCTGCGGATGGTCGCGATAAAAGCGCGGCAGGCGCGGGATCAGCCAGCGCATGGCAAATGTCCCCAGACAGGAGACACGCAGGACCGACTGGGCCGCGCGCGCACGGCGCGGCAATCCGGCCTGGATATCGTCAAACGCCCGGTCCAGCACATCGGCGAGCTGGCGGCCCGCCGGGGTCAGGCGGAGATCGGTCCTCGGCCCCTCGACCAGCGACACGCCGAGCCAGTCCTGCAGCGCCCGGACCTGCCGGCTCACCGCGCCATGGGTGACGCACAGCTCGTCGGCCGCGCGCAGCATGCGGCCATGCCGGGCAAAGGCCTCGAAGGCCCGCAGCGCGCTGAAAGGCGGCAAGTCGCGGCGTTTGTCCATCGGGTTCCAGGCCGTCATCTATGTGCGTCAGGATCGGACAAACGGTGCCCTGTCTCTGCTCACAAGAGCAGTATGTGATCTGAACTCACATCAAAAGGAAATAGTATCGCTTGTTTCCACTGCCCGGGTGGCGATGCTCCGGCGCCGTGACGCCAAGGAGACGCCATGCCCCGGATCGCCGCTTCCCCGCTGCTTCAGGCCTGCCTGCTGGGCGTGACCCAGATCGTCGGCTTCGGCTCGACCCTCTACCTGCTGACGGTGCTGGCGGCACCAATCGGCAATGCGATGGGCTGGCCGCTGGCCTGGGTGTCCGGCGGCATGTCGGCCGGGATCGTCACCTCCGCCCTGGTCGCACCGCATGTCGGACGCCTGATCGCCCGCGAGGGCGGCCGCCGGGTCCTGATGACGGGATCGCTGCTGCTGGCCGCCGGTCTGGCGACTATCGGCCTGGCCTGGCACTACGCCATCTACCTGATCGGCTGGAGCCTGGTCGGCCTGGGCATGGCGTGCAGCCTCTATGATGCGGTGTTCAGCACGCTGGGCCGGGCCCATGGCCACAAGGCGCGGCGCCTGATCTCCACCGTCGCCCTGTGGGGCGGGTTTGCCAGCACCGTGTTCTGGACACTCAGCGGCGTGCTGGTCGAGGCGGCCGGCTGGCGCGTCACCTGCCTGGTCTATGCAGCAGCCCAGATCGCGATCTGCCTGCCGCTGTTCTTTTTCGCCGCACCCGCAGGCCTGGCCGAGGCCGCACCGGCAGATCCGGACCGCAAGGCGCGTCCCCATCCCGTTGCCCGCACCGTGCATACGCTGGAACCGGCCCGCACCCTGTCGGCGATCCTCTTCATCGCGGAAGTCCTGGTGGCGTCGATCATCGCCGTCCATCTGGTCAATCTGCTGGCGCGCATGGATGTCGGACTGACCGCCGCAGTGGCGCTCGGCGCCTTTATCGGCCCGGCCCAGGTCGCCGGCCGCGCGGTCGAGATGACTCTGGGCCAGCGGCTGCACCCGGCGATGACGGTGATCCTCGCCATCGGCGCGATCATCACCGGGCTGGGCCTGCTCACGATCGATGCGCCCGCTGTCCGGATGCTGGCCGCGATCGTCTATGGCGCGGGGATCGGTGTGCTCTCCATCGCCCGCGGCACGCTGCCGCTTGCGCTATTCGGGCCGGTCCGCCAGCCCGTCGTGACGGGCCAGATCGCGCGGCCGATCATGCTGGTCCAGGCGGTCTCGCCGGTCGCCGGCGCCTTCGCGATCACCCGGCTGCCGCCGGAAGCCGTGCTCTGGCTGCTCGCCGCCATTGCCGGTATCGCCCTTGCGGCCGGCCTGCTTCTGCGCCGGATCTGCCTGGCGCAACCGGACCCGGCCGCACTGCCGGACAGTCAAAGCACCTGACAGATCGACAATCCGGGTCCGCAGGCGTATCTGCCAAGCGGCAATCCGGCCTGAAGGAAACCTGTCATGAGCGAGCTCCCGCCCTGTCCCGAATGCGGCTCGGCCTACACCTATGAGGACGGCGCGCTGCTCGTCTGCCCCGAATGCGCCCATGAATGGACGGCCGGTGCGGCACCGGTGGCGGCAAGCGGCCCGGTCTGGCGCGACGCCAACGGCACCGAGCTGGCCGACGGCGATACGGTCACCGTGATCAAGGACCTCAAGATCAAGGGCACGTCCCAGGTCGTGAAAGTCGGAACCAAGGTGAAGAATATCCGCCTGGTCGAAGGCGATCACGATATCGACTGCCGCATCGACGGCGTCGGCCAGATGGGGCTGAAAAGCGAGTTCGTGAAGAAGGTCTAGAAGCTCAGCGTCACCTGTCCGTAGCCGAACAGGGTGGTATCCGTGCCCGGCCCGCCAGGGACATTGTCCGGAAACGCGCCGGCCAGGAAAGCCGACGCACCGATCTCGAATTCCAGCCCTTCAGGGCCGGGCCGGTAGCGGGCGCGCCCGTCGATCGCGTGTCCGAGAAAGCGGCCGGACTGGCCGGACGGGTCGCGCAGCCCGGCAATCACCCAGCTGTCAGTCGCACTGGCCAGGGATGCCGCCGACCAGGCGATGCGCGCATCCCAGCGCGCCCCGGGCACGACGTCCAGCCGCAGGCCCGGCGCGCTGAGATTGGCCGGGGTCAGCGGTCCGTGCAGGCTGGTATTGTTCAGATCCGTGCGCCGCGAACCGAACAGCCGCTCATACTGGTCGAACCGCCCGTCATCGGGCTTCTCGTCGCCGCTTGCCCAGTAGTATTCCGCCGCCAGCCGGGGCTGCCAGGGCAGATCGAATGTGTATCCGACCGCCGCAAACAGCATGGTGGCGCTGACATCCAGGTTTTCCGTGTCTGTAGCCGCCCGGCTGGCCCGGCGGCGGCCCAGACGCCAGGCGCCTTCCACATCGACATCCCAGCGGCCGGCCTGCGGTGCCCGATAGGCCCGCACGCCGGAGGTCACATACTGCCGGTTCGGCGTGGGCGTATCGGCGGTGTCGCGCTCCGTCAGCCCGTAGACGAAGACCTCGCCGGTCAGACCATCGGCGAGTGCCGGCGCCACATCCTTGCGCCGGTAGTGGACGGCCCAGATGCGCCGGTTCCACTCCTCTTCATCGCCGGACATGCGGTTGTCCGCGATCTCGGCCCGGTCGCCGGGCCGGCGGGAGACCGGGACCACCGCCACCAGGTGCAGTTCGTCGCCGCGGGCATTGTCCGCACGGTAGTGAAAACCGGTATAGCTCTTGATCACATTGGCATAGCTGATGCGCTCGATCTGCCGTTTCGAGCCGATGCTCACCGTCTGCCGGCCCACCGTCAGTGTTGCCGATCCGTCCGCACCGAGAAGCGAGGGCAGATCGGCGCGGACGTAGAGCTGCAGCACGTCCAGCGGATTGACATAACTCGTGCTCAGCGGCGTGCCGCTGTCATCCAGCCAGGCGCGGCTGTCCTGCAGTTCCAGACCGAAAGTGACCGGCTGCATCTCGTATTCGGCGAGCAGAAGATTGCGCATAAACAGCGCCTGGTCGCCGCCGGAACCGCCGGCGCGGAACTGGCCGTCCAGCGTTTCGTAGCGCAGGCGCGTTTCCCCCGACACCGACAGGCGCGGCGGCGGCACGTCCTGGGCCGGTGCGCCGGCGCTGACGATCGTGGCCGACACAAGGGCGGCAGCGAAAGAGGCAGAACGCAGAAGGCGCGATTGGCCATGGCAGCGCGGCGCATGCATGATAGGTCTCCGAAACGATGCCCGCCCCGCCTATACGATACGGTTCAATTGTTCAATGACCATTGAAATGAATGACAACCCGGCCGATGACGAAGCCGCCGCCCGCCTGTCCGCACTCGGCCATCCGACCCGGCTGCGCGTCTTCCGCACGCTGATCGCAGCAGGCCCCGACGGCATGCCGGCCGGCGAACTGGCTGCGCGCGTCGGGGTGGCAAAGAACAATCTGTCCTCGCATCTCAACGTGCTCCGGCAGGGTGGGCTGATCGTCATGCGACCGTCAGGCCGGTCCCGCATCTATGCCGTCGACCTCGACACGATCGCCGCCACGATCGGCTATCTCGTTTCCGACTGCTGCCAGGGCCATCCCGAAGTGTGTGAAGCCCTGTCGCCCGGCATGGAGCGCGCCTGTTGATTCAATAGTACATGAACTATTGAATTATTGGACTGACAGGATCATACTCCTCGGACACACAACCGGGAGGTCATCATGGGCATTGCAACACTGAACAGCATTCTGGCGGCGACGCTCGCAGCCGCGGTCCAGACAGGTATCGAACCGTCGGATGTCAGCATCCGCATCATCGGTTCCGGCACGCTGGACTGCACGTTCCAGACCGCGGACGGTGAGATCAGCCGGCAGGAACGGGCGCGCCGGTCCGGCAGTTTCGAGACCGTCCGCGCAAGCGACGCGCTGTCGGGCCAGTGCACCTACAGCGTTCCGGAGAACCGCGACCTGCTCATCCGCATCATGGAAGCGGGACAATTTGCCTGCCCGTTCGAGCCGGGCATCACCCCCGAAGAATGCTCGGTCACGTTCAATGGCGAAACAGGCGGCACGTTCGACCTGACCCCGGCGGGATAATCAGCCGGCCATCTCGTCCGGGAAATTGCGGGTCCAGACATCGCCGAAACGGTCATGCGCCCGCACGGCGCGGCCGATCGCGGCGAGGCGCGGCGTCTCGGCGTCGAACCAGTCGCGGCCGGGACGCCAGAACGTCATCGCGCCGAGATAGATATCGACCGCGGTCAGACGTCCGCCAAGGAACCAGGGACCGGCCGCCCGGCTGCTGGACGCCTGCTGTTCGAGAATGCGGTAGAGCCGCTTGCCATAGGCATCGACCGTCTCGCGGAAACCGGCCTGGCCCTCCGGCACCGGCACGAAACGCGCCGGCACATCGCCATAGGTATAGGTCGGGTAGACATTGGCGACCAGGAAGACGAGGGCGTTGAGAAAGTCCGCCCGCTCGTGCGCATCCGGGCCGGGGACGAGCGAGGTCTCGGCGGCCAGGTCTGCCAGGTGCAGCGTGATCGCCGCGCTCTCGGTCATCACCGTGCCGTCATCGAGCACCAGGGTCGGGATCTGGGCCAGCGGATTGATGCCCTCCAGCGCATCCCGCGCGCCGTCGTCGGCGAACAGGTCGCCGACCGGCTCGAGTGTGTGCGCCAGCCCGTACCAGGCCAGCTGCGCCTCGGCGATCACCGATCCCCAGCCTGCGCGTGCATAGAGTTTCATCATCCGATCCCGTCTCCATTCTCCCGTCGCGCTGTCACCGGTCTGGCGGCGAACGCGGCTAACTGGTAAAAACTAGTTTGGAGGTTATCGATGAGTCAACTTGTAAAATGCATTTTACCGGTTAGTTGGGTCCTGCCGTGACGGATTTCGGGCCGGAACACTTCATCGGCGGCCGCTTGTGTATCGACTTCTGCAACACGGCAGACGGCCGCGAGACACGTTTTGCCGATGCGCTGGCCGAACCGGCGGATGCCGTGCGCTGGATGACGGCGTCGGGGCATTGGCCTGACGGCGACGTTGCGGCACTGGACGCATACCTCGCCGACGACAGCGCCTGGCCCCGCTTCCACGCAACCGCCCATGATCTGCGCGAAGCGATCTATCATGCCCTGACCAGCCGGATGCACGACGGCCAGCCGGCCGCAAAGGCGCTCGACGGCCTTACCGGGCATTATCGCGCGATGGCCGGGCAGGCCGCCCTCATCACGGACGCCGGTGGCCAGACACAGCTGGACTGGTCCGGCGCAGATGCCGCCACACGCCTGCTTGCGCCCATCGTGATGGATGCGGTGGCACTGCTGGGCGAAGACAATGCCGTGCGGCTGAAACAGTGCGATGGCGAGCGCTGCGGCTGGCTCTTCCTCGACACCTCCAAGGCCGGGCGCCGCCGCTGGTGCGACATGGCGACCTGCGGCAATGTCTCGAAAGCCCGCCGCCACGCGGCCCGGAAGCAGCCGGCGCGTTAGTTCCAGGCGGCCTCCGGCGGCGCCGGAAACCGAACATTACGGGAATTTTACTTAACCGGGTGGTGTCCGGCGTTGCACTTTGCGACCATAAATCCTGCATCACAGGTTAGGGGTACACCATGAAACGACTACTCACGGCTGCGCTCGCTGCGGCCGTCTCGCTTGGCGGTCTGGCCCATGCCCAGACGCCCGAGATCGACATTCCTTACGAAAGCTTCGAGCTCGAGAACGGCCTGACGGTCGTCGTCCACGAGGACCGTAAGGCGCCGATCGTCGCCGTGTCCATCTGGTATGGCGTCGGTTCGGCCGACGAACCGGCCGGCCGCACGGGCTTCGCCCACCTGTTCGAACACCTGATGTTCAACGGGTCGGAAAATTACAATGACGATTATTTCGGTCCGTTCGAACAGGTCGGCGCGACCGGCATGAACGGCACCACCTGGTTCGACCGCACCAATTATTTCCAGACCGTGCCGACGCCGGCCCTGGAAATGGCACTGTGGATGGAATCCGACCGGATGACCCACCTCTTGGGCGCCATCGACCAGGAACGCCTCGACGAGCAGCGCGGCGTTGTGCAGAACGAGAAGCGCCAGGGCGACAACCAGCCTTACGGCATGGTGGAATACTCCCAGCTGCGCGCACTCTTCCCGGAAGGCCACCCGTACGCGCACTCCACGATCGGCTCGATGGAAGACCTCGATGCCGCCTCGCTGGAAGACGTGCAGGACTGGTTCCGCCAGTATTACGGCGCCTCCAACGCGGTTCTGGTGCTCGCCGGCGATATTGACGCCGAAGAAGCCCGCCCGCTGGTGCAGCGCTATTTCGGTGACGCGCCGGTCGGCCCGCCGGTCACCCGCATGGACCAGTGGATCCCGGAACGCGACCGTAACACGACCGAGACGATGTATGACGACGTGCCGCAGGCGCGCGTCTACCGCACCTGGGTCGTGCCGGGCCGCATCACCGAGGAACGCGCCCAGCTCGAGCTGTTTGCCACCGTCCTGGGCGGCGGCCGCACCTCGCGCCTCTATCGCGACTTCGTCTTCGACCGCCAGGTCGCGACCCGCGCCGTGGCCTATGTCGAGGAACACCAGCTCGCCAGCCAGTTCCACATCGAGGTCACCCTCAATCCGGGTGAAGATCCCGAAGCGGCTTCGGCCCGCATCGACGAGATCGTCGCCGAACTGCTCGCCGAAGGCCCGACCGACGACGAGCTGGCCGCTGCGCGCACGCGCATCAACGCCTCCACCATTCGCGGTCTGGAACAGATCGGCGGATTCGGCGGCAAGGCCGTCACGCTTGCCGAAGGCCAGCTCTATGCCGGCGATCCGGCGTTCTGGCGCACCCTGCTGGACCGTCTGAACACAGCCAGCGCCGAGGCGATCACCGCCACGGCAAACGAGTGGCTGTCCACCGGCTATCACGAGATCACCGTCCTGCCCTTCGGCGAATTCCAGAGCGTCGCCACCGACGCTGACCGCTCGGCCCTGCCGTCGGTCACGGAAACGCCGGAACTGGTCTGGCCGGCCGTCGAGACGGCCGAGCTGTCCAACGGCATGGATATCGTCTTCGTGCGCCGCGACGCCGTTCCGGTCGTGGAAATGCAGATGGTGTTCGATGCCGGCTATGCCGCCGACAGCGTCGAAGGCGGCCAGACGGGTCTGGCCAGCTTCACCATGAACATGCTGGACGAAGGTGCCGGCCGCATGGACGCGCTGGAGATTGCCGCCGAGGCCGAACGCCTGGGCGCCAACCTGTCCACCGGAGCCGGTCTCGACCAGTCCACGGTGACGCTCTCGGCCCTGCGCTCCAACCTGCGCGACTCGCTCGATCTGATGGCGACCGTGATCACCGATCCGACCTTCGCCGATGACGATATCGACCGGATCCGCGAGCAGACGCTGAACGGCATCCGTCAGGAAATGGCCAATCCGATTGCCATCGCCCTGCGCATGCTGCCGCCGGAAATGTATGGCGAAGGCCATGCCTATTCGGTGCCGTTCACCGGTTCGGGCACGATGGAGAATGTGACGGGCTTCACCCGTGACGATCTCGTCGCGCACCACCGCACCTGGATGCGTCCGGACAATGCGACCCTGTTCATCGTCGGCGACACGACGCTGGACGAGATCACGCCGATGCTGGAACGGGCCTTCCGCCGCTGGGATGCTCCGAGCACCCCGCTGCCGCAGAAGAACATGGCCCGTGCCGAGAATGCGGACAGCGCCCGCGTGATCATCGTCGATCGCCCGAACTCGCCGCAATCGCTCATCCTGGCCGGTCTGATCGGTCCGGAAGGCACGGTGGAGAATCCGGAAGTCTATTCCGCGATGAATGACGCCATCGGCGGCTCCTTCTCGGCGCGCGTCAACATGAACCTGCGTGAAGACAAGGGCTGGTCCTACGGTGCCCAGACCCTGCTCTGGGGCGCCCGCGGACAGCGTCCGTGGATCGTCTATGCGCCGGTCCAGACCGACCGCACGGCGGACAGCCTTGCCGAGCTGCTGCGGGAGTTCAACGAGTTCACCTCCACCAACCCGGCCACGCCCGAGGAACTGGAGCGCTCGATCAACAACTCCACCCGCTCCCTGCCCGGTCAGTTCGAGACCGCCGCCGCCGTCCGCGGCAGCCTCGTCTCGAGCCAGAATTACGGCCGCGACTGGGACTATCCGGCGAGCCTGACCGAGCGCTACCGCTCGCTCGACCTCGACGAGGTCCGCGCCGCGGCGCAGGAAGTGGTTCACCCCGAACAGCTGGTCTGGCTGATCGTGGGCGATGCCGCCCAGATCGAGGAGAGCATCCGCGCCCTCGACATGGGTGAAATCGAAGTGCGCCAGCTGGGCCAGTAAGGCCGGCCAGCCGGCCGCAAGGCCGCAGGCGAAACAGGACCGGGCGCCGGAGCTATCTCCGGCGCCCGTTTCTTTTTGCCGCAGGGTCAGCAGCGCCTGAATCCGCTATTGCAATTCACTCGCATAAGCGGATAGAGCAAGCGCATGGGCCCGATTTCCCGATATACCGGCATGGCCGCACTGATGGCTGCAGCCATCGCACTGCCTGTCCTGCTGTCGCTGCCGGCCGGCGAGGCGGCAACGCCGGAACCGGCTGCGTGCGGCGCGCAGTCCTGTCCGGCCGGTGCCAGACTGCGTGCGGTCTATCAGGGCGAACCGGACAGCTGGCCGCCAGCCCATATCGACGAGGACATCGATTATGTCGAGCTGGGCGCTTTACCCGAACCGGGTCCGGCGCCGGACCCGGCACTGGCCGCGCTCGGCGAGCAGCTGTTCCACGATCCTGCACTCAGCGCCTCGGGCCAGATCAGCTGCGCCAATTGCCACAGTCCGGAACTGGGTTTCACCGACCGGCTGCGCACTTCGTTCGGCCATGACCGCGCCCGCGGCCGCCGCAACGCGCCCACCCTGCTCGACAAGGCCGGCCAGACCTCCTTCATGTGGGACGGTTCGGCCGGCAGTCTCGCCGAACAGGCTGTGATGCCCATTCTCAATCCCGACGAGATGGCAGCCGACGCGTTCGAGCTGATGAACCGGCTCAATGCCGATACGGGCTATCGCGACGCCTTTGCGACAAGCTTCGGCCAGGACACCGTCACGCTGGCCATGATCGGCGAGGCGCTGGCCGCCTTCGAGGCGACACTGCACCGCACGACATCCTTCGACCGCTTCATGCGCGGCGATCACGACCGGCTCAGCGACCAGCAAATCCTCGGCCTGCACCTGTTCCGCACGACGGCACGCTGCGCCAATTGCCACATGGGCCCGCGGCTGACCGACGATGAATTCCACAATATCGGCCTGACCTATTACGGCCGCCAGTACGAGGATCTGGGCCGCTATACTGTCACCGGCGATCCGGCCGATGTCGGCGCTTTCCGCACGCCCAGCCTGCGTCATGTCGGCGAGACCGGGCCCTATATGCACAACGGCCTCTTCCCGCATCTGCGGGGCGTCGTGAACATCTACGCCGCCGGCGGACCGCGCCCGCGGCCCCGGCCGGACCAGGCCGGCGACCCGCTCTTCCCCAAGACCAGCGATCTGCTGCACCGGCTCGACCTCACCCCCGAGGAACGCGACGCGCTGGTTGCTTTCCTGGAAACCCTCTGACCGGACGCACGCCCCATGTTTCGCGACGCCCTCGCCAGCCACAGCCTGACCGTCTGGACTCTGCTGCCCCTCGCGATCTGTTCGATCGTCGCCCTTGCCGTCATTCTCGACCGGCTGATCGCGGCCGGCGCAACCCGGCGCGTCCCCGCCGCAGCCCGCAGACAGTTCGACGACGCCATCGCGCGCGGCGATATCGATGCCGCCACCGATATCCTGGCCCGCGCCCGGCCCTTCTTCGCCCCGGCCATCGACAGCGTCATCGCCATGCGGGCGGCGCCCAAGGCCCTGCGCGACGAAGCGGCCAGCCAGGCCCTTCGCGACGCGGCGCGCGGTCTCGACCGCCGCCGCAGCGCGCTTGTGACGATTGCTGCGCTGGCGCCCATGCTGGGCCTTCTGGGCACGGTGACCGGGATGATGGAAGCCTTCCGCGCGCTGGAAGCGCATCAGGGGCCCGTCGACCCGTCGATCGTCGCCGGCGGGCTCTGGCAGGCGATGATCACCACGGCCGCCGGCCTCGCCATCGCCCTGCCCTGCCTGCTGGCCAGCGCCTGGCTGAAATCCTGGTCGGCCGAGCGCGTCCGCCAGGCCGGCTCGCTCCTGACACGCCTGTCCATCGCCATGGAAACGGAGCGCCCCTCATGATTTCCGCCGGACCGGACGCGGACGAAGACGGGGCGGGCGAAACCGGGGCGGGCGAAACCGGCGCCGTCCTGACGCCGCTGGTCGATGTCGTCTTCATGCTGGTCGCCTTCCTGCTGCTGACCGCCAACAGCGCCCAGCTGGCGCTGGATGTCGACCTGCCGCTGACCGATGGCGCCCGCGCCAGCGCGGCCGAGCGCCCGGTCGCCACGCTGGGCATCACGGAGGCGGGATGGGTGCTCGATGACGGGCCCCTGGGCGGACAGGCCGAGACCGAACAGGCCGTGCAGGCCTGGCTTGCCGGCGAACCGGACGGGCTGGTCGTCATCGCGGTGGACCGGGCCCTGCCCGCCCAGCGGCTGATCGACACATTCGACCTCCTGCGCAGCGCCGGCGCGCAGCATGTCGAGATCGCGGCGGAGAACGACGGAGCGGCGGGCCCGTGAGCGCGCGCACCGGCCTCGCCTCGCTGGTCGCGCTGTCGGCGGCCCTGCACGGCCTGGCCGGCGCGGGTGCCTGGGCCGGGTGGACACTGTTCAACGCCTCGACGTCCGAGACCGAGGCGGCCTCCCTGCGCATCGCGCTGGGCACGCGGGGCGCTGCAGCCGGTGCGCAGCCCGCCGAACGGGCCGAACCGATGCCGGAACCTGTCGCGGCACCGACAGCCACAACACCGCCTCCCGTCCCGCCCGAACCCGCGCCCCGCGCACGTCCGGAGCCTGCGCAACGCCCCGCTCCGGCCGCGGAGCCGGTATCCCGCCCGGAACCGGCAATCGAGCCTGCCGCCCCACCGGCCGTCCCGGCGCAAGCCGTGACAGCGGACAGGGCTGCCACGGCGCCGCAGACAGCCGGTTCGGCCGGCATTTCGGGTTCACAGGACCGGCCCGACGCGGCCCAGACGTCCCGGGCCGATGACGCGCCAGGTTTTGCCGGCAGCCTGCAGTATGACGGTCTTGTTCTGGCGGCCCTGGAACGCGCCAAACGCTATCCCGCCATGGCCCGGCAACGGGGCCGCGAAGGCGTGGCCGGGATCGTGTTCGAGATCGACCGGCAGGGCCGGGTTCTCGACGTCCGGATCGCCGCACCGTCCGGATCGCGCAGCCTCGACCGGGCGGCCCTGGAACAGGTGCACCGAGCCGCGCCCTTCCCGGCCGCGCCCGCCGGATCGGACTGGCCCAGCCGCCGTTTTGCCACCGAGATCCGGTTTTCGCTTGACGGCGCATAAAAAGCCCGGACGCGGCGACGCGTCCGGGCTCCCCCAGCCCTCCGGGCTGCGGAGGGATATCGGCCGGCCGGATCAGTAAGTGTAGTTCACACCCAGCCAGACACTGCGGCCGCGCTGCCAGGGATCGTCGGCGGTGAAGCTGGTGTGCGGCAACTCGTTGAACAGGTTGGAAATGCGCACTTCCAGCCCGAGCCGGCCGTAACCGGTCTGCGGGAAGAGATAGTCGATATTCAGATCGGTCTCGAGATAGGGATCGCGGGTCACAACGTCGTAGACATCGTAGCGCGTACCGTCCCGCGTCTCGTTGACGCCGGTATCGGCGAGCGTGTCGTACTCGCCGCGCCAGTTCACCCACAGCGTGGTGGTCAGCGCATCGTTGAACCAGTGCGACACCAGGCTGGCATTGGCCGTGAAGGGCGTGGCGAAATTGCTCTGGTTGGCGATCGCCTGCAGCTCGGCGAGCGAGATGATCGCATCATTGTAGATGACCAGATCGCCCAGCATGTCCTCATAGTCGAGCTGGTCGAAATAGTCGGAGAAGAATTCCGAATTATTCCGGGTTTCCGACCAGTTGGCGTTGAAGGTGACGGCATGGTTGCGCCAGCTCGCCGACCATTCCGCCGAGGCGCCGATATAGTCGGTCTTGCCCTCATTGGTCGGGTAGTAGACGGAGCGCGTATAGGGCGCGCCGTCCTCATCGGACTCTTCCACCGAGACACGCGGCTGACCGATGATCTGGTCGCGATGCCAGCGCTGGACCGCCTTGACCCGGCCGACACCGATCCAGGCCGGGAAGGTGAGCGCCAGCGTGGCTTCATCACTGTAGGGCGTGGACAGGCCGGCCTGGCGATATCGGGCCGGGCGCGTCAGCCGGTACACTTCCCAGTCGTCCGGGCTGAAGACAATGTCACTTCCCGAGATCGTTGCGTCACGGCGGTAGATCACAAGGTCGGGATAGTGCTCGCGGATGGCATAGCCGACGAAGTCACCGGCATAATAGCGGTTGAGACCGCCGGTGAGCGTCCAGTCCTCACGGAACTCCCAGACCGCGGTCAGGCGTCCGGCAACGTCGTGATTGTCCAGGAAATCGTCATGCGTCCAGCGCAGGCCCGAGCGCAGGGTCAGCGGACCGAAGCTGCGCTCGTCCTCGATCCAGGCGGATGTCTGGTTCAGCTCCACGGTGGCGTCGAACTGCGACAGCTCGATACGCTGGCGCAGCGCTACCTCACCGTCGATACAGGCGACATCGTCCGGATCGGCACAGACCGTGTTGGCGTCCACCCCGCTGCTCATCGTGTAGTAGAACACGTCTTCCAGCCGCGCCTTGTGCGCCTCGGTGTGCGAGAACTCGCCGCCTCCGCTCAGCGTGCCGCCCAGGAAGGGCCGCGTGAAGTCCGCCTCGAACTGCAGGTCGCGCTGGTATTGCTCCAGATCGCCAAAGCCCCCGCGCGAACAGGACGTACGTCCGGTGCAGTAATCGACACTCGGTGCCGCCGTCGGGAAATTGGTGTGGGTCGGCGGTGCGTCGCGGCTCATATCCGCATCGAGATAGGCCACACTCACCGACCAGTCGGTCTCGCCCGTCGCACCGGCCAGCTCGGAGCGCAGGGTCAGCCCGCCGCCCTGGGAGACGGTGAGGCTGTCTGCCGAGTTGCTTTGCGAGAACTCGCTCTCATAGGGGCTGTAGGTGATGCTGGAGGTCAGGCTGAGCGTGCCGGAAAAATCGTAGATGCCCTTGACCAGGACATTGTCCGAGGTCGAACGGGAGCCGCGATAGCCGCCGCCGAAGTCCTCGTCGACGGCGTAGTCGACCCGCGAGGTCGACCGGCCCAGCCCGACCAGCAGCGAGAAATTCTCCGTCACCGGCATGTCGACCGTGCCGTGCAGGCGCCAGCGTTCGAAGGTCGGCGGCGTGTCGGCGCCTTCCGCGTCGACACTGTCGTCATAGATGTATTCGACGAAACCGTCGTTCTCGTAGCCGAAGGTCAGCGTGGCGGCATAGGTGTCGCCGGGATCGCGGACATCCACCTCCACGACGCCGCCGGAGAAGTCGCCATAGCGGGCGGAGACGTTGGAATCGCGCACCGTCAGCGCGCCGATCAGCGCCGGATCGATGAAGACAGACTGATTTCCCGCCCCGACTGTCTCGTTCATGTCGTTCACGGTGGTGCTGGTCGTGTCCATGATGTTGGTCACGCGCACGCCGTCCAGCCGGAACAGGTTTTCGAAGGGCCGGCCGCCGGCGATCGAGATATCGGAGGGCCGCAGATCCTGCAGGTCGGCGCGGTCGACGGACTCATAGTCGGCATCGAAACGGATGTTCGGGATGAGGCGCAGCATGTCCATCGGGTCGCCGGCCCGTTCTGGTGCGCCTGGATGGCTTCTTCGCCAACCGTCGATGCGCCGCTGTCGACCGGGTCATAGCCGGTATAGGCCGGCGCCGGCGCCCGCGTTTCCACCACATCGACCGGCGCCAGCTGCACCGTGTCTTCGTCCTGCGCCCGCCCGGCCGCAGCGTCTTCCTGCGCCAGGACCGGTACCGGCATGGCGGTAAGCGCGGCGATCAGCGCCGCCCGTGAAATCGTTTTCATGACAATGCCCCAACTTGCGAATGAGTTGCATCACTATTGCGACGCATTTTCATTTGCAAGTGACAAACTGTGCCGGCTGCAGCTGGCTGCCCCGGGATTGCGGGTGGATACCGGTGCGCGCAGACGGCAATATGCTGTGCTGCACAAGGGGTGACATCATGATCGAGGCGTTCGCCGACGGGCTGTGGCTGGCAGACGGCCCCGTGGTCCAGGGGGCCGGCGGTTTCCGCTATCCCACACGCATGGCGCTGGTCCGGCTGGCCGATGGCGGATTATTCGTCTGGTCGCCGGTCGCGCTCGACGCCACGCTACGGGCCGAAGTGGATGCGCTCGGCCCGGTAACGCACATCGTGGCGCCGAACTCCCTGCACCATGTTTTCGTCGCCGAGTGGTCAGCCGCCTGGCCGGAGGCCCGGGTGCACGCAGCGCCGGGCCTGGAGAAGGTCCGGCCTGATCTCACCTTTCACGCGATGCTGGGCGACACGCCCGATCCGGCCTGGGCCGGCACGCTCGACCAGGTGATCATGCGCGGCAATGCGATCACCACGGAGACGGTGTTCTTTCACCGGCCCAGCGGCACGGTGATCGTGACCGATCTCATCCAGCATCTGCCCGATGACTGGTTTTCCGGCTGGCGCAAGCTGATCGCGAAATGGGACCGGATGACCGGGCCCGAGCCCGCCGTGCCGCGCAAATTCCGCCTCGCCTTCACCGGCCGCAAGGCGGCTCGCGCCGCGCGCGACCGCCTTCTGGCCTGGCCGGCCGAACGGCTGGTGATGGCCCACGGCGCGCCCGTCACCGCAGACGCCGCCGGCCTCATCCGCCGGGCGTTTGCCTGGCTCTAGCGGAGTTCGGCTTCTACGAGCCGCCGCGGGTATGGGCGACGCCGCCATCGACGATCAGGGTCGAGCCGACGACATAATCGCCTGCCCGCGAAGCCAGGAAGATCGCCGCGCCCGCCATGTCCTCCGGCGTGCCGATCCGGCCGGACGGCACATAATTGGAAACGAGATCGGCATGATCGCGCGCCGCCTTGTTCATCGAGGAGGCGAAGGCGCCCGGCGCGATGGCCGTCACCACCACATTCGACTTCACCAGTTCCAGTGCCATGCGCTTGGTCAGATGGATCAGGCCGGACTTGGAGGCGGCGTAGGAATAGGTCTCCATCATGTTGACCGACAGGCCGTCGATCGAGGCAATATTGATCACCTTGGAGGGGCGTTCCGGCGAGGCCTTGGCCTTCAGCGCGCCAAACAGGGCCTGGGTCAGGAAGAAGGGGGATTTCACGTTGAGATCCATCACCTTGTCCCAGCCGCTCTCGGGGAATTCCTCGAAGGGTGCGCCCCAGGCGGCACCAGCATTATTGACCAGGATGTCCAGCGAGCTCTCATGCTCGAGATACTGTTTCGCCAGCGCCTGCGCGCCCTCGGCGCCTGACACATCGGCCGGCAGGGCGATACAGGTGCCCAGTTCGGACAGGCGCTCCGCCGTCGCCAGGCAGTCCGGCGCCTTGCGCGAGGAGATATAGACTTTCGCCCCGGCCCGCACATAGCCCTCGGCAATCATCTCGCCGATCCCGCGCGACCCGCCGGTAATCAGCGCCGTGCGCCCTTCAAGGGAAAACAGAGTATCGAGCATGGGGACCTCCCGCGTTGGATTATTGTGTTGCAGGAAGGGTTACCGGGTGGGAACGACGCTGTCGAGGGGGCGGTATGGAGATGACACTGTCTTCTCCACATGAAGGGAAGGGCGAGCCGCAAAAACGGAGCGGGGGCGGAGAAAGGCGCAAGATCACCCCTTCTCCCCCACCGGGGAGAAGGTGCCGCGAAGCGGCGGATGAGGGGCGCGCGGCAGCGCTACAAAGAGTCTTTTGAGTGGGCCGCTCCCGCGGCCGCCCCTCACCCCGCCCTCTCCCCGGCCGGGGAGAGGAGGTGCGTGCGGGCAAGCACAGAACCCTGTTTCCCCGGACCTGTTCCAGGGCCTGCCGGACGCGGCCCTGAGCCCCGCTTTCACCTCAACCAGACCCCGGCACAAGGCCGGGGAAATTGAAGTGGCTTGGGGAGAACGGAGTGGTTTGGGGAGAGGGCGAGAAAACTTATCCCCGGCCGGCGGGGCCGGGTTAGACTGGCGGGGCTGTTTCTCATTGCCGGTTTTCCGCCTTCGCGCCTCGCCTCCCCGAGGCCAGGGCACAGTTTGTCACCCCGTGGCACAGCCATGTCGCACCAATGGAGCAGCCATGATGGCACTATGGGGCAGGCATGCGACAGGTCCGGCGCATGAAACGCCGGACCATATCACCATAACTGATTTAATTTTCAGAACTTTTTCAAGAAGCCCGGCAAAACCTAGTCCCGCACCCTTATCAGACCTTCCTGGGCTGCCGAGGCGACGAGCTTGCCGTCGCGGGTGAAGATCTGGCCGCGATTGAAGCCGCGGGCCCCGCCGGACCAGGGCGCATCGGTGGCGTAGAGCAGCCAGTCATCCATGCGCACATCGTCATGGAACCACAGGGCGTGATCGAGGCTGGCGGACTGCATCTTGCGCGTCATCCAGCTCACGCCGTGCGGCTGCATGCAGGTCGACAGGAGGCCCATGTCCGACGCGAAGGCGAGCACGGCCCGGTGCATCAGCTGGTTCTCGCCGATCGGGCCGCAGGCGCGGATCCACAGATTGCGCACCGGGGCGCGCTTGTCCGGATTGACCGGGTTCCAGATCTCGACCGGGCGGATCTCGATCGGCCGCGAACGGGTGAGGAATTTGTAGAGCGGTTCCGGGATCTCGTCCTTGTAGCGCTGGAAGATTTCCGCTTCCGACGGCAGATCGTCGGGCGCGGGAACATCCGGCATCTCCGCCTGGTGCTCCAGCCCTTTTTCCTTGCGCTGGAAGGAGGCCGTCATGTTCAGGATCGGCTTGCCGCGCTGCATGGCGATGACGCGGCGGTTGGAGAAGCTGCCGCCGTCATAATCGCGCTCGACGCGATAGATGATGGGGAAATCCTCGTCGCCGGGCCGCATGAAATAGGCGTGCAGGGAATGCACCTCACGCTCGGCCTCGACCGAGCCGACCGCCGACATCAGCGCCTGGGCAATGACCTGGCCGCCGAAGACGCGCCCGCGCCCGCCCGGATTGCGGGGGCCGCGATAGAGGTCGACATCGATCTCCTCGACATCGAGCAGGGTAACGAGGCCCCGGGCCAGTTCCTGCGGTGTCGGGCGGCGGCGCTTCTTCGCTTCGCCGTGCGGGTGTTCATCCCCGTCCATCATGCGGCCTCTTTCACGATTGCGTGTTGCACTGCGGCAAGTCTGGACCGTCCGGAGGCATATTTCCAGCTTCCGGTACGCCGCAATGCAGGAGGCAGAGCGTCTAGGAGGCGACGAGCTTCAGCGACTTGGTCGGCGCGTCCCAGGGCAGGTGATTGTCTTCGAGCATCACCATATTGTCGCGATTGATGATTTCCGGGCGCGCGTGATAGCCCAGCAATTCCTCGACATCCTGGTCGGCATGGCGCGCGAGCACCATGGTCTCGTCGGACGAGAAATTCGTCAGGCCGCGGGCCAGCTCCTCACCGTCCTCGTCATAGACGTGCAGCACATCGCCCTTCTGGAAATCGCCATGGATCTTGACGATATCCTCGTGGCCGACGCCCGCCTTGCTCTCGCGCAGCTTGGCGGCAGCGTCCTGGCGGATCACCAGACCGCCGGCACGGTGCAGGCGGTTGGTCAGCCAGACCGCCCAGGACGAGGCCGGCGTGCCCTTGGCGATACAGCGCGTGTGGCGGCGCTCGCCCTTGAGGATGCCAGACACGGGACGATCGATGACGCCCTCGCCGATCAGCGTGTTGACGCCGGCATTCTGCGCCATGTTGGCGGCGCGCATCTTGGTCAGCATGCCGCCCGAGCCCAGCGAACTCGTACCGGTGGTGACCTCGAGATATTCGCTGACATCCTCGACCGTCTCGATGAACTGGGCCTCCGGATCTTCCGGATTGCGGTCATAGAGCCCGTCGATATTGGTCAGCAGGATCAGATGGTCGGCCTGGATCATCTGCGCCACCTTGGCGGCCAGGCGGTCATTGTCGCCGACGCGGATTTCCTCGGTCGTGATCGTGTCGTTCTCGTTCACGATCGGCATGATGCCGTGCTCGAACAGGCGCTGGATCGTGTTCTTGGTATTGAGGAAGCGGCGGCGCTCCTCCAGATCCTCGAGCGTGACGAGAATCTGGGCGATGTCGAAGCCGTGCTCGTGAGCGACCTGTTTATAGGCGTTGAGCAGCAGCGGCTGGCCGCAGGCGGCAGCGGCCTGCTTGTCCAGCACGCCGGCCTCTTCCGGCGACTTCTTGATCGAGTTCAGCCCCAGGGCCACCGAGCCCGAGGAGGCCAGCACCACATCATACCCTTCCTCGCGCAGCTGCGCGATATCGGCCAGAAGACCATGCATGAAGGCGTATTTCAGGGTCAGCCGGCCATCATTGGCCAACAGGCTGGACCCGATTTTCACGACGATGCGGTTTCGAACACTCACAAGAGGCTCCTGCGTGACGCGGTGCTATGCTGCTCCGCAAAAAAGACTGGGCGCAAAATATTTTGCGTTCAAATTTTTTCAACCCCAAAACCCGGACACGGCCATGCATTATCGCCGGGTCCGCCTCATAATTTATGGCGCAAAGCTGAACGATTGCTTGCCATCCCGGTTTTCTGCACCCCCGGAAATATAATTTGAATTCGAAATATATTTTGCTATGTATCCGGTCATCAGCGGCTCGATGCGCTTTCCGGCGCGTCGAGCGCATTTGTTGTGAGCCTGTCGCAATCGCGTCAACACGTGCGTAATCTGGCGCCGGGCCTCGACAGCGCAGAAGGATTGGCGATGGACATTCTGATGATCGGTTGCGGGAATATGGGCGGTGCCATGCTGCGCCGCTGGGTGGATGCGGTTCCGGCCAGCTATACGGCCGTCAACCGGACACCGTCCGCGATACCCGCCGGCGCCGGTCATGCAGGGTCTCCGGACGCCCTGTCAGGGCGGAGATTCGACGCCATCGTCATCGCCGTCAAACCGCAGCAGATCGCCGATGTCGTGCCGGCCTACATGCCTTTCCTGAAGGATGATGGCTGCCTCATCTCCATCGCTGCGGGCTTCTCGATCGCCTCCATGAAGGCCGCCCTCGGCGACCGGCCGGCGATCCGCATCATGCCCAACCTGCCGGCCCAGATCGGCCGGGGCGTGAACGGTCTCTATGCAGACCCGTCCTGTTCCCCGGCCCATCGCGACCTGGCCGACCGGCTGGCGAAAGCCACCGGCTCTGCCATCTGGCTGGACACCGAGGACGAGATCGACCGGATCACGGCGGTTGCCGGCTCCGGCACGGGCTATGTCTTCGAGATCGCCCGCGCCTATGTCGCGGCGGCCGAACGGCTGGGCTTCGCCCCGGACACCGCCCGCACCCTGGTCCTCGAGACCCTGGCCGGTGCGGTCGAAATGGCGGCGCAGAGCGAGACGAGCCTGGAAGATCTGCGCAATTCCGTGATGAGCAAGAAGGGCACGACCGAGGCGGGCATCCACGCGCTGCGCCGCGACGGGCTGCTCGAGCAATTGCTCGTCGAAACCACGGAGGCGGCGTACGCACGCGCCTGCGAACTGCGCTAGTTGCCGCGCCTCCGAAACTCACCGACACTCCAGACCCCGAGCGAACGAGACATGTCAGATCGTATGCAAGCCTATATCGAACAATTGGGACGCCAGGCCAAGGAGGCGGCGCGCCAGCTCGCGACAGCCTCCACCGAGCGCAAGAATGCCGCGCTTACGGCCGCGGCCGCGTCCCTGCGTCTTCACGCCAACGACCTCATCGCGGCCAATCGCAAGGACGTCGAGAGCGTCCGCGAAGCCGGCAAGCCGGACGCCTTCATCGACCGGCTGATGCTGGACGAGGGCCGGATCGAGGGCGTCGCCCAGGCCATCGAGGCCATCGCGACCCTGCCCGACCCGGTCGGCCGTCAGCTGATGTCCACCGAACGCCCCAACGGGCTGCGCATCGAGCGCGTCGCCGTGCCGCTGGGCGTGATCGGGATGATCTATGAGTCGCGTCCGAATGTCGGCGCCGATGCCGGCGCGCTGTGCCTGAAATCCGGCAATGCCGTGATCCTGCGCGGCGGTTCGGAGAGCCTCAACTCGACCCGCATCATCGTGGAATGCATGAAGGAGGGCCTGCGCGACGCGGACCTGCCGGAAAACGCGATCCAGATGGTCGACACCACCAATCGCGCCGCCGTGCAGCACCTGCTGCAATGCACCGATTATGTCGACCTGGTCATTCCGCGCGGCGGCAAGGGTCTTGTCTCGCTGGTGCGCGACCAGGCCAAGGTGCCGACGCTGCTGCACCTAGACGGCAATTGCCACACCTATGTCCACCAGCGCGCCGACCTGACCAAGGCGGCCGCCATCGTGAAGAATGCCAAGCTGCGCCGCACCGGTATCTGCGGTGCGACCGAGAGCCTGGTCGTCGACCGCTCGGTCGCCGGCGATTTCCTGCCCGGCCTGGTCGATAGCATGGCGGGCTGCGAGTTCCGCGGCGATGCCGACGCGGTGGCGATCGACAGCCGCATCAAGCCGGCCAGCGAGGAAGACTGGGACACCGAATATCTCGACAGCTGCCTGTCGGTGAAACTGGTCGACGGGCTGGAAGAAGCGATGAACTGGGTGTCAGATCACTCCTCGGCCCACACCGACGCCATCGTCACCGAGGATACCGATGCTGCGGCCGCCTTCCTGACGGCCATCGACAGCGCCGTCGTGATGCACAATGCTTCGACGCAATTCTCGGACGGGGGCGAGTTCGGCATGGGCGCAGAAATCGGTATCGCGACGGGCAAGATGCATGCCCGCGGCCCGGTCGGGCTCGAGCAGCTCACCTCCTTCAAATACCTCGTACACGGGGACGGCCAGACCCGCGCCTGACGCACCGGTGTCCGGCCGCCCCTTCCTGACCATCAACCCAAGGCAAGTTCATGGATATTGAAGCTCTGATCTCCCTTGCGCTCTATTTCGTCCTGATGATGGCGATCGGCCTCTACGCCTATCGCAAGTCGACGGACGATGTGTCGGGCTACATGCTCGGCGGGCGCCAGCTGAACCCGGCCGTGGCCTCGCTGTCGGCGGGCGCCTCGGACATGAGCGGCTGGATGCTCATGGGCCTGCCCGGCGCGATCTTCGCCACCGGCATGTCGGAGGCCTGGATCGCCATCGGTCTGATGATCGGGGCCTATTTCAACTACCGCCTCGTGGCGCCGCGGCTGCGCGTCTATACCGAGATTGCCGATGACGCGATCACCATTCCGGACTTCTTCGAGAAGCGCTTTGCGGACCACTCGCGCACGCTGCGTGTGATTTCCGCCGTGGTGATCATCATCTTCTTCACCCTCTACACCTCGGCCGGCGTCGTGTCGGGCGGCAAGCTGTTCGAGGCCTCCTTCGGCCTGGACTACCGCCTCGGTCTGTTCCTGACGGCGGGGGTCGTCGTCGCCTACACCCTGTTCGGCGGCTTCCTGGCGGTGTCCCTGACCGACTTCGTGCAGGGCTGCATCATGTTCGTCGCGCTGGTCCTGGTGCCGGTGGTGACGATCATGCAGCTGGGCGGGTTCGGCCCGACGGTGGATGCGCTGAGCACGCTGAGCGTCGATGTCGGCGGATGGGAGAAATCCTATCTCTCGATGATCCCGCAGGAGAGTCTCGGCCTCGCCGCGATCGGCATTATCTCCACCATGTCCTGGGGCCTGGGCTATTTCGGTCAGCCGCACATCATCGTGCGCTTCATGGCCGTGCGTTCGCTCAAGGACGTTGCCGTCATGCGCCGCATCGGCATGAGCTGGATGCTGATCACGGTGCTGGGCGCCGTGCTGACGGGTGCCGCCGGCCTGGCCTATGTGAAAAGCCAGAATATCGACGTTGCCGACGGCGTTCCGATCGCCCGCGTGATCGAGGCACCGACCGATGCGACGACGTTCAGCGAGCTGGACAATATCGACACCACCGGCGCCTTCTCGGACGGCGATGTGGTTCTGGGCGACCAGGAGACGATCTTCATTCTCCTCTCCCAGGTGATCTTCCACCCCTATATCGCCGGCTTCCTGCTGGCCGCGATCCTGGCTGCGATCATGAGTACGATCTCGTCGCAATTGCTGGTCTCGTCGAGTTCGCTGACGGAGGACTTCTACAAGATCTTCCTGCGACGGGGGGCCAGCCAGAAGGAGCTGGTCCTGGTGGGACGCCTGTCCGTGCTGGCGGTGTCACTCGTGGCGATCGCGCTGGCCTTCGACCCCGATTCCAACATCCTCAACCTGGTCTCCAATGCCTGGGCCGGTTTCGGCGCAGCCTTCGGTCCGGTGGTGCTGATCAGCCTGTTCTGGCGCGGCATGACCAAGCTGGGCGCGATTGCCGGCATGGTGACCGGCGCCGTCACGGTGCTGGCCTGGATCTATGTCTTCAACCTGTCGGGTGTGATGTACGAGATCGTTCCGGGCTTCATCGCCGCGACGATCGCCATCCTCGTCGTCTCGATGGTGACGAAGGATCCGGAAAGCCATGTCACCGACTATTTCGACGAGATGACCGGTATCCTGAAAAAGGGCGAATTGCCCGGCAAGGAATAGACCGTCCGGTCCTTGAAACGTCACAACAAACGGCAACGGCCGGCGGATCGCTCCGCCGGCCGTTTGCATTCCGATGACAATGCCGGTCAGGTGGGGAAGCGGATGGTCACGCAGGCTCCGCCCTCCGGCGAAACCGACCGGGTCAGCTGGCCACCGAGACGCTGGGCCAGCGCTTCCATCAGCGAGGAGCCCATGCCCTTGCCGGCGCCCTCGGCATATCCCTTGCCATTGTCGCTGACCGATACGGTCGCCTCACCCTCATTGATCCGCTCAAGGCTGACCGTCACCAGGCCTGGCTCGGCCATGCCCGGCTCGAAGGCGTGCTTGTAGGCGTTGGTCACGGCCTCGGTGATGAACAGGGCGGCCGGGATAGCGATGTCAGGGTCAAGCTCGACATTGTCGGCCTCGACGCGGGTATCGACATCACAGCCATAGACCGTGCTGGCCTGGCGCAGATGGTAGAGCAGCTGTTCGAGGAAGGGCGCCATCTCGACCACCCGCAGGTCGTCATTCTCGTAGAGCGTCCGGTGGACGAGGGCGAGCGCATTGATCCGGCCGCCAGCCTCGGAGAGGACGCGCCGGGCTTCGGCATCACTGGTCCGGCGGGCCTGGATGTTCAGGAAGCTCATCGTCACCTGGAGATTATTCTTCACCCGGTGATGGATCTCCCGCAGCAGCGCGCCGCGCTGTTCGGCCTCGGTCTCGAGTTCGGCGGTCCGGGCTTCCAGGTCATTGGCCATCGAGGCCATCGTCTCGGCCAGGGTGCGGATCTCCGCCGGCGCGCGACTGGCCCGCACAGGCTGAAGACCCAGCCGTCCGCTGCCGTAGAGACGGGCCATCCGGCCGAGATAGGAGAGCCAGCGCAGCACGAAGAAGTCGACCGCCAGCGAGACACACAGCAGCGCCAGCAGCCACATCAGCGACGGCACCAGCACCGTTCCCACAATGTCGAAACCGGCCCAGCTGCCCAGCAGCAGCGACGGCGCGATCAGCACCAGCTGGATGTCGCGGCCGGCCAGCGGCGCCACCAGGAGTGCCCGGCCCGCGAGACCGCTGACATTCTCCAGCATGACCGGCTCGCCGGTTTCGCGCACCCGGGCCAGAACACCATCGGGCAGGCGGGAAATACGTTCCTCGCGCGGCCCGTCGGGAATATAGGCGAGATTGCCGTCGGCATCGCTCAGCGCCAGGCTGGCCTCCGGCGGCAGGGCCTGCATCTGCAGCAGGCTGCGGGCCGGGCGGGTGTCGATATCGACCGCGATCGCCCCGGCGAACTCGCCCTCGGCAACGAGCCGGCGCGCCACCGTCATCACCGGCCGCTGCACCGTCCACCAGTCCAGATAGACGTCGCTGAAAACCTCTTCCTCGCCCTCTCTGAGGCGCACGAACCAGTCGAGCCCGGCCAGCTGGACGCTGTTGGAATCGACGGTCTCCACCGCAGCGCAGACGATGACACCGTCCTCGTCGATCAGCTTGATGTTGGAATAGATCGGCTGGGCCGCCCGCACGGCGGCCAGCGTGTCGACACAGCGGCGGCCGCTGAGATTGCCGATATCGGGATAATTCGCCAGCGCAGTGACCACGCCGGACACCCGCTCCAGCTCACCGGCCAGATCGGCGGACGCCTCGACAAGCGCGGAATGCAGGCTGTCGCGCTGGCGGGCGCTTTCCTCGCGGAATTCGATGACGCCCTGGGCGACGGAGAGAACAAGGAGCGGGCTCAGGCTGAGCGTCAGAATCGCCAGCAGCTGCAGTCGCAGGCCGCGTCCCTGCTCCCGCCCCCCGTTTGATTTGGAAGGCCCGCTCAGCCGGCCGACTGGCATTCGGATATCTGCTCGAGCTCGTTGAGAATGGTGTCCAGCGCGTCGGACGCCGAAACGCCGTCCTCGCCGCCGGCCAGGGCCGGACCCTTCTCGAGCACTTCAAGCAGCCGGGCCCGGGCGCGATTGACCCGGCTCTTCATGGTCCCCACCGCACAGCCGCAGATATCGGCCGCCTCCTGATAGGCATAGCCGCCCGCGCCGACCAGCAGCAGCGCTTCGCGATGCTCGGCCGACAGTTCGTCGAGCGCACGGCGCACATCGTCCAGCGCCAGCACATTGTCCTGGTCGACCGCCGCCGGCAGCGTCTCGCGCGCGGTTTCCTCGTCCAGCTGGACCTGGCGCCAGGAGCGGCGCTTGTCGGAATAGAACTGGTTGCGCACGATGGTGAGCACCCAGGCCTTGAAATTGGTGTTGGCGCGGAACTGGTGACGCCGGTGCCAGGCACGCAGCATGGCATCCTGGGCCAGATCGTCAGCCGCCGTCGCATCGCCGGTGAGACCGCGTGCGAACGCACGCATATGCGGAATCATATCGTGGAGCAGGGCCTTGAACTCGGTCTCGGGCACCTGCTCGACCGGACTGCCGTCAGCCATCCGACACCTCCTCTTTCGCCTTGTCTGCCGTCTTGCCGGCAGGCTCGGCTGCGTCGTCGCCGGTCTCGTCCAGCGCGCTGAGGAGTGCTGCGAAATCGTCCGGAACGCCTTCGTCCAGGACGCTGTCATACATGTCCCGCAACCGGCGCCCGATGAGTTGCTGCCGCGACCGCGCCGTGTCGGCGTCGACGGACCTGGGCGGACGGGAATCTGAAGAATCGTCTCTCATGATTTCCATGTTTTCAATGCCGCACGCTTTTACAAGCCTAACACGAACCGGCGAAAAAACACCGTCTCGGCGCATGAAACGCCCCAAGCTGCAATGGGTTCCATCTTTTTTCAGAGACGCTGGAACCGCTCGCGCGGGAATGCGTTATGCTGAGGGCTGGACTGTTGATTATCGGAGGGACGAGGGCCAGATGCCGTTCTCGGAAAACGTAAAACCCCACATTCCCTATCTGCGGCGCTATGCGCGCCTGCTGACAGGTGATCAAGGGTCGGGCGACGCGATTGTGCGGGCCGCTCTGGAAGCCGCGGTCGCCGGCGTCACGCCGATCGACCGGGACCTGCCGCCGCGGGTTTCGCTCTACAAGCTGTTCCACGACAACTGGAAGCAGGACACGGTGGCGCCGGCCGGCGGCAGTGCCGCCCAGGAACGCCTGACGCGCATTCCGACCAAGGCCCGCCAGGCTCTTCTGCTGACGGCGGTCGAGGGTTTTTCCGTACGCGATGCCGCGATCATCCTCTCGGTGTCGACCGACGATGTCGACCGGCTCACCGTCCAGGCGCAGGGCGCGATCGAGGACGGTCTGCGCACGCGTGTCCTGATCATCGAGGACGAACCGGTTGTGGCGCTGGACATCGAGGCGATCGTTGCCGAGGGCGGCCACGAGATCGTCGGCATTGCCCGGACCCGCCAGGAAGCCGTCGACCTGTATCGTACCAATGACGTGGAACTGGTCCTGGCCGATATCCAGCTGGCGGACGGATCCTCCGGCATCGATGCGGTCAATGACATTCTCGCCGAGTCGGACGTGCCGGTGATCTTCATCACCGCCTATCCGGAGCGCCTGCTGACGGGTGAGCGGCCGGAACCGACCTATCTCATCACCAAGCCCTTCATGCCGGAAACGGTTGCGGCGACGATCGGCCAGGTCCTGTTCTTCTTCGAGCCGGCCGAACCCGCGCCAGCACAATAATCACAGTGCTTTTTGAACTCCACTTGCGGGAGGCTCGCCCCGGGCCTCCCGCTGCTGCGTTCAGCTGAGCTGAACGAGCAGCAGGATCACCGAAAGGCTGAACAGGGTCAGATAGATCACGACCCGTGACGGTGTCTCTCCGGGCTTCATCCTCGCCTCCATCGTCTTTGTCTTATCAAGGCACCAGATCAACGCACCGGCCCTGCTTCTGTTCCCCGTCGACGCATCGATTTTCCTTGTATTACAGGCGGTCCGGGGATTTTGCGCCACACATCCCGCCCTGCACAAATGAAAACGCCCGTCTCTTTCGAGACGGGCGTTTCGCAACGTACCGGGAACCGGATTAGCCGTTGTACGGCTCGGTTTCGGTTTCCGTGTCGTCCTCGTCGGTCGACGCATCTTCGCTGCTCTCTTCCGGGTTCGCCATCTTCCAGGTGTCGAACTCGTCTTCGTTCAGCTCGCCATCGGCGTCGGCGTCATAGGCATCAAAGCCTTCGGAGGTCACCTCCGGCGCGATGGCCTGGACTTCGGCGAGGCTCAGGCCACCGCTCATGTCCGTGTCGGCATCAGCAAAGGTGGTATCCTGGGCAAAAACCGGAGCGGCCAGACCAAGGGCAGCGACGGAAGCGATCAGAACAGTCTTTTTCATCTAGGTCTCTCCATTGTTGACCGGTGCTGCGGGCCTGAACCGGGGGGATCTCGTGGCCCGTGCACTTCATCAACGCACCGGTCTCGACTTCGATCCATCGCCGGATGCGAAATTTCGCAGAAATCTTCATGACCGCGATACCGCATGCTGGATTTGCCGGGCGACTGCCGGTATCGCTCACACGGTTGATAAGGAAAAGCAGGAGCCTCCCATGAGTTCACTGACCGGACGCGTGGCCGTTGTCACCGGCGCATCGAGCGGCCTCGGCCGCCGCTTTGCCCATCTTCTCAGCGATGCCGGTGCCTCGGTTGCCCTGATGGCCCGCCGCGAGGATCGCCTCGCCAGCGAAGTTGAAGCCATCAGGGAAAAGGGCGGCAACGCCGTCGCACTGCCCCTCGACGTCGTCGATGCCGAGGCCATCGGCCCGGCGCTCGACAAGGCCCAGGATGCGCTCGGTCCGATCTCGATCATGGTGAACAATGCCGGCGTCGGCGGCGACGGTGCCGCGCTGACCATGCCGGTGGAGCGATTCGACAACACGTTCGACGTCAATGTGCGCGGCGTTTTCTATGGCGCGCGCGAGGCGGCCAGCCGCATGATCAACAGCGGCGTTGCCGAACGGGAAGAGGCGCGGATCATCAATATCGCCTCCATGGCGGCCTTCGCGACCCTGCCCGGCCTGTCCGTCTATTGCGCCTCCAAGGCCGCCGTTGTCGCGATGACCAAGAATCTCGCGCGCGAGTGGGCGAAATACCGCATCGGCGTCAATGCGATCTGTCCGGGCTATATCGAGACCGAGATCAATTCGGACTGGTTTGCGACGGAAGGCGGCCAGCGCCAGATCCAGGGCTTCCCGCGCCGCCGGCTGATGGACGCCTCATCCCTGGATGCGACCTTCATGATGCTGGCCGGCGACGGCTCGCGCTTCATGACCGGAACCGCCATCACGATCGACGACGGACAGACCCTCTGACACGCCGCCCGGCCCCTGTCTGACAGCGAATGGAACGCCTTCGCATTGCGCGCGTTGGTTTAGTGGACCAATCAGAAGGAGAGTTGGGTATGAAATCGAGTCATTGGCTTGTTCTGCTGTCCGCCGCCGGCATTCTGGCTGCCTGTTCCGACGGGCCGGCCGAAAACGCCGGTGAGGACGTCGATTCCGCGATCGAGGACGTGACGGGTGAAGATACCGACACGTTCGAGGAAGCCGGCGAAAACGTCGACGAAGCCACCGAAGACGTGGACGACGAACCGCAACGCTTCTAGAGCGACCGCTAAATCAGGAGATCGGCCGGGCCAGAAGGGTGTTCACACGCCCTTCGAACGCCCGGCCGACCCGTATTTCGGTACCGTCGTTCAGGCGCAGCGTCTTGCTGCCCGTCGGCGTCGCGGCGGTCCGGGCGACCCGACGCAGATTGACGATCGCCGACCGGTGCACCCGCGCGAACTGGTGATCGTCGAGATTCTTCTCCATCGCCGTCATCGTCGCGCGCATCAGCCAGGAGCGGGCGCCGGCATGGATGCGTACATAATCGCCCTCGGCCTCGATCCAGTCGATGCGGTTCTTTTCCAGACGCATGCGGCCATTGCGATCGCGGATCCACAGATCCGGATGCCCTTCCCCGTCATGACCGCGCAGCGTGTGGACCAGCGCTTCCAGCTCGTCCGCCCGCGCCGTGGCGTCACGGCTGGCCAGCTGTGTGCGGGCCCGCCCCAGCGCCTCGTCCAGACGCTCCATCTCGACCGGCTTGAGCAGGTAATCGATGGCCGCGGCCTCGAACGCCTTCACGGCGTGAGCCTCGTACGCGGTCACGAAGATGATCTCCGGCTGCACGGTCTGCGACAGGATGGACGCGATCTCGAACCCGTCGAGCTGTGGCATCTGGATATCGAGGAAGACGACATCCGGGTTGAGTTCCCGTGCGGCCTTCGCTGCTGCATGACCGTCCCGGACGGCCGCCACAACATCGACCCACGGCCGCCGCGACAGCAGGATTTCCAGCCGGCGCAGGGCCAGCGGTTCGTCATCGACCAGAAGTACGCGCATCGCTCTCCTCCTCTCGTTCCGTAATTTTCGGCGCTCTCGATCGCTCCAGCGGCATCGTGATCACCGCTGCAAACCCGCCCTCCGGCTGCGGCCCGGCTTCCAGCCGCCCGGTTTCGCCGTACAACACGGCCAGACGGGCGCGGATATTGCTCAGGCCCACGCCTCCACCACTGTAGGCGCGCGTGGAGACCCCGCCCGACCCTGTATCCGTCACCCGAAGCTCCAGAATATCGTCCGATAACGCCTTTGCCTCGACAGTCACGCGGACCGCACGGGTTGTCTGGGACACCGCGTATTTGACTGCATTCTCCAGCAAGGGCTGCAGGATCATGGTTGGCACCAGCGCATCCTCCACCACAGGATCGACATCGACTGCGATTTCCAGACGGTCGGCAAAGCGCGTTTGCTCGATCTCCAGGTACAGGCGTTGAGCATCAATCTCCCGGCGCAGGGGGACCCGGTCATCGGGCGCGGCGTCCAGGGTAAAGCGCAGGAATTTGGACAATTGCGTGAGCATCTTGTCCGCTTCATTTGTCCGGGTATCGAGCAAGAGCGAGGAAATCGCATTGAGCGTGTTGAACAGGAAATGCGGGTTGAGCTGGAAACGCAGCATTTTCAGCTGCGATTCCTGGGCCAGCATGATCGAATTGTAGAGCTGGCGCTCCTGCGAGCGCAGCCGCTTTGCCGCGTCCAGCGCCAGATAGAAACCGATCCAGCCTACAAAGACCGGAAAGTTCAGGAACATCCAGCGCGGCGCCAGATAAAGCAGCAGCGGCAGACCGGTATCGACAGGTTCGCCATTCCGCATCGGCGGCTCACCCGGCAGAACCTGGAAATAGGCGAACCAGATGGCGCAGACATAGATCATCGTCAGAATGATCGCGACCCCCAGCGCCAGGGCGGCGCGCCGGTAAAGCGGCCAGAGCCGGGTCGGTTTGAGAACAAGGAAGTGCGCCAGGGACGAGGCGGTCATGCCGATCCCCTCGCCAAGAACGACACGCCAGGCCGTGCTGATGCTGTCGCCCCCATTGATCAGATTGGCCGTCGAGAACACGACCATGGCGGTCCAGAACACGCCCTGGAACGTCCAGAACCAGCGGGCATTCAGCCCGTCCCAGACCTCGGTTCGCCCGAACAGCCGCGCACGCAGCCATTCCTGTGCATCAGCATCCTCCGAGCCCCCGCCTGGTGCGGCGCGCCCCTGGTCGAGCAGCAGGTAGAAGCCGCCATAGGCCGCGAACACCCAGTAATGCACCAGCATGATGCGCAACATGCGTTCGGTGCCGCTGTCCGGCGTTTCGGGGGGCGGCATAAGCGGTCCGACAAGCACCAGCACCACAGCCGAATAGATCGCCACGCCCACCAGGGCGAGAGCCACGGCGAGCGCAAGGCGCGCGGCCGGCCCCCAGCGGCGCACCTCGGACAAAGCCAGCGCCATGCCGATCGACAGGCCGGCCCCGACCGCATCGCTGAGCAAGGGACGCCAGGCCGTCGCGACCGACCCGCCGAAGGCATCCCAGCCATAGGCCAGCGTCACGAGGCTGAAACAGCCCCAGAAGATTCCCGTGAAGACAAGCAGTCCGCGGAAGCCCAGCGCCGTACTCGGTGCCCTGTGGTGCCTCTCTGGAACAAACGCGGTCTCGATATCCCTCTGCATCGCGCCAGTATATGCAGGACCGCGGCCGCACTGGAAACGCCCGTCAACGTCATTGGTCGCGCTTTTCAGGCCGTTCACCGAAGAATTCCGGACTTTTCGCCGCGACCAAGCCCGCTAATCGCGTTTTATACGATGATCGACGCTTTGCCGGCGAAGTGTCGCACGCCCCCATGACAGCGTGGATGGAGACGAGCGGGGGGACCGCGCGTCGGGGCGCGAATGCGCCTGTCTCAATCCATGCCTACGAGGGAAAAAATGAGCGGACACTACAGACACTTGCCCGGATTGCGCAAAGCGCTTCTGGGCGGCGTTGCGCTGAGCCTTGCCGCCGCCGGCGCGCCTGCACTGGCGCAGGAAGAACCGAACTCCGACAATGATATTGTCGTGGTCACCGGCACGCGCATCCAGTCGCCCAACGTGGTCTCCAGCAGCCCGGTGACATCGGTCAGCGAAGTCGAACTGGAATTCCAGCAAGAAGCGAATATCGAGCGGATATTCCGCAACCTTCCATCGACGATCCCCGGCGATGGCCAGAACGTCAACAATGGCACCTCCGGCGCCGCATCGATCAACCTGCGCGGCCTCGGGACCAATCGCAGCCTGGTTCTGGTCGACGGCAAACGCCTGACACCGTTCTCGCTGACCGGCACCGTCGATACCCAGACCATTCCCGTGAACATGCTCGAACGGGTCGACGTGGTCACCGGCGGGGCGTCCGCGGTCTACGGCTCCGATGCCATGTCCGGCGCGATCAACTTCATCCTGAAGAATGATTTCGAAGGCGTGGAGTTGAGCTATGAGGGCCGCGCATCGGAACAGTCGGACGGCGAACAGCACAATCTGTCCGTCCTTCTGGGCACCAATCTCGACAATGGTCGCGGCAATGTCATGGCCAGCCTGGGCTATACCCAGCGCATGGGCGTGCAGTTCGGCGATCGCCCGTTCGGGCTTGTCGGCGTCTCGTCGACCAACGGCTCCGGTCTGGGCGGTGCCCCGTTGCTGCCCGAAGAGGCAGATTGCCAGTCACCGAACGGGGTGGACGACACGGCCTCCGGCTCCACCACCGCCATTCCGACCGCGCTGGACCTGCCGGGGCAGACCCTGCAATTCCGCAATGACGGAACGCTGGGACCGCGCTGTTCCCGCTTCAATTTCAACCCGTTCAACTACTATCAGACACCGCAGGAGCGGTTTAATCTCGATTTCGTCGGCCGCTACGAGATCAACCGGCATTTCGAGCTCTACGGCCGCGGCAATTTCACCGCGACGAACGTGACCCAGCAGATCGCGCCCTCCGGCGTGTTCGGCAATGTGTTCACTGTGCCGCTGATGAATCCCTTCCTGTCGGCCTCGGCCCGCCAATCGATCCTGGACCAGATCAACAGCTTTGCAACGAATGCAGGGGTCGGCGTGTTCGATCCGACGACCGGCGCGATCGACAATAATTCCAACGGTGTCTTCGATCTCAACGACTCCATTTCGGTGCCGATCCGCCGCCGCACGCTGGAACTGGGCACGCGGTCGGAAGCCTTCGATGCCAACCAGTTCCATCTCGTGGCCGGTCTGCGCGGTGATCTGTGGGGCGACTGGAGCTATGACCTGTCGTACCAGCACGGTGAATCCGATCGGACCCGTGTGCGCGCCGGCTACACGAATGTGACCAATATCGCGACGGCGCTGAACACGGTCGACGCGACGACCTGTATCACGCCGAACGGACAGGTCGGCCCGTCGACCTGCGTGCCGCTGGACCTGTTCTCCGGCGGTTTCGGGATCATCACCGACGCCATGGCGGGTTATGCCTCGGTCACCGCTTTGCTGCAGGAGAAGACGACGCAGGACATCCTGTCAGCTTCGGCAAGCGGGCCGGTGTCCGGCTGGCAGATGCCCTGGGCAGACAATCCGGTCGACGCGGCGTTCGGGATCGAATACCGCCAGGAAACGGCATCGACCCTGCCGGACAACTGCCTGCAGACCCCGCCGACCAGCTGTCAGGGCGGCGCCGGCGGCAATGTGCTGCCGGTCTCCGGTTCCTATGACGTCTACGAGGCCTTCGGCGAGATGTTCATCCCGCTGGCCGAGGGGCGGCCCCTGTTCGAAGACCTCAATGTCGAGCTGGGCTATCGCCTTTCGGACTATTCCATCTCGGGCCAGTCGGCGACCTGGAAGGCCGGTATCAATTGGTCTCCGGTCGAAAGCCTGCGTCTGCGGGCCATGCTGCAGCAGGCCAACCGTGCCCCGAACATCAGCGAACTGTTCAGCCCGATCACGACGGGCCTGTCCAACGCGACGTTCGACCCCTGCTCGGCCGGCAATCCCAACCCGATCGACGCCAATCTGCGCGCACTGTGCGAAGCGACCGGCGTGCCGCCGGCGCTGGTCGGCGTCGTCGGCGACATCGTGTCGGGACAGGTCAACCAGTTCGGCGGCACCCAGCCGAACGCACTGCCCGGTCCGGAAACGGCCGAAACCCTGACGCTGGGCCTGGTTTGGTCGCCCAGCCTCAACCTGCCCCGCGTCACCGATCCGCTGATCTCGATAGACTACTACGATATCCAGATCGACGACTTCATCGGAACCTTCTCCGGACAGGAGGCGATGGATGCCTGCTACGTCCTGGCCGATCCGGTCGGCTGTGCCGGGATCGTGCGGATCAATGGATCGCTGGCGACGTCGGGGGCCGGCCTTCCCGGCTACAACACCAATCTGACCTTCCGCCGGGCCGAAGGGATCGAGATCAGTGCCAATACAGGCTACGACCTGGGCAGCTGGGGTAATCTCGATGTCAATCTCAACGCCAACTACTACCTGACCAACGAGCTGCAATCGGCGCCCTTCTCGGCGGTGGTCGACTGCAACGGGTATTACGGCACGACCTGCGATCCGGTGCCGCAACTGCGTATCGTTCAGCGCACAACGTGGCGCTTCGACGATGTCGAACTGTCCTACCTGTGGCGTCACCTGTCCGGCATGGACGCGCAGACAGGAGAGGCCGCAAACCTGTTCCCGGCCTTCCGTTCGATCGAAGCCTACGACTACTTCGATCTCGCCGGGTCCTACCGGCTGAACGACAATGTCCGTTTCAACGCGACGGTCACCAACATCTTCGACGAGGATCCGCCGGTCATCGGCAACTCGACGGGGACGACCTCGTTCAACTCCGGCAACACCTTCCCCAGCCTCTATGACGTGCTGGGCCGGGTCTACACGGTGGGTGTGACGGTCAACTTCTAGGCCCCAACCAGCCGGCACATCCCTGTGCGGCGGCCCGGTCTTTCGGGCCGCCGTTCTTTTTATTCCGGATCGCGCAGCTCCACGCTGACGCCGTCGGACAGGCCCGCACCGGGATAGAGGATGATGCGGCGGCCCGGCTCGATCCCCGACAGCACCTCTGCGGTCTCGCCATTGTCGTGGCCGATCTCGACCGGTGTCAGACGGGCCCGGCCCTCCTCGACCCGGTAGACGGCCCAGCTGCCATCCTCGCGGAACAGGGCCGCGACGGGCACCTGAACCGCCTCGCCGGTCTCCCACACGGTGATCGCCGCCTCGACCCGGTAGCCATGACCCAGCCGCCGCCAGCTGTCGGCCGGCGCGTCGAAATCGAGGATCACATTGACCCGCTGCTCCTCGACCCCCAGCGCCGAGACCTTCAGGAAGCCATAGGGCTCGACCCGGCGCACGCGCGCCGGTAACGGATCGTCTCCCGCACCCCAGTCGGTGATCCGGGCCGCAGCACCGGCTTCCACCTGCACGGCTTCGGTGGAAAGGAATTCCGCCACGACCTCCAGATCCGCCGGATCGCCGATCTCCATGACGACAGCCCCCGGCGCGAGCGGTGTTTCGCTTTCCTGCAACACCCGCAGCACGACACCGCCGATGGGCGCCCGGATGTCCAGCACACTGCCATTGCCGCCCGGCGCATCGTCCGGCGCGAGCAGCCGGACACGCGCGGCTTCCACCTCCGCCTGCCGCATATTGACCGAGGCCCGCGCCCGATTGTCCGCTGCCCGGGCCGCGCGCAGCTCGCTGGCCACGCGATCGAGTTGCGCCTGGGAGGCGATGCCGCTGTCGAACAGCGAGCGGATACGCGCATGTTCCGACCGTGCGAGCTCCAGCGTGGCGGCGGTACTCTCGGCATCGGCGCGGGACGCGGCGAGGCCGGCCTCGGCGAGATCGACGGCGGCGCGCGCCTCGGCTTCGGTGCGGGCATCCAGGAAAGCCGGTTCGCTGGGCAGGAGACGGGCGACCACATCGCCGGCCGCAACGGCATCGCCGGCTTCGGCCGCCACCCGTAGCAAGCGGCCGCCGACCGGGGCTGCGACGGCATAGACATCGCGGATCCGCGTCCGCCCCTCATCGCTCACCGTGACCGACATGGGCCCGCTCATGACCTCGCCCATATCGACCGGGACAGGCCGCGGACGGAAAGCCAGAACCAGAAGGACGATGACGATCAGGGCGGCCAGTCCCCAGAACACGGTTCGAAAGCTGAGTTTCATGCGAACGATCTCCTATTCGCCGGACTTGAGCACGGCGACCATGTCCAGCTTGTCCAGCCGGGAGCGGATCATGAGGGCGGACGATATCGCGATCACCAGCACCACACCGGCCGCATAGCCATAGGTGCGCGGGCTGATCACGAAGGGCAGGCGGAACAGGTCCGAACTCATCGCCTGGGAGAAGCCCCAGGCCAGCCCTGTTCCCGTGAGTGCGCCGACTGGCAGGGCCAGCAGCGTCAGGATGGCGATCTCGCCGAGCAGCACATAGGCGACCTCGCCACGCGTGAAACCGAGGACGCGCAGGACGGCGAGTTCATGCTCGCGTTCGGAAAACGAGATCCGCACACTGTTGTAGACCACACCGATCGCGATCAGGGCCGCGAACCCGGTATAGATGATGATCGAGGTGCCCAGGCTCTGGTCCAGCAGCTCGACGAACCGGTCCTCGGCCTCGCTCTGCAGCGAGACACCGGCAATGCCCGGCGTGTCCTTGAGCCGGGCATAGAGCGCGCGGGTTTCATGGGCATCGACCCGCAGGGACGCCCCCGACAGCACCCGCCCCTCGCCCAGCAGGCGGTTCAGGTCGCCGATCTCCATCTGCAGTCCGGAGCCGACCAGGGTCGTGGTGACGGCCGAGACCGGCAGTTCGAAGACCGGGCGCTGCCCTTCGGTGACCTCGATCTCGATCCGGTCGCCGGCGGCTATGGACAGCTTGTCGGCCAGGTCCTGCGACATGACCAGGGCCCCCGGCGGCGCCTCGACGCTGCGATTGTCCAGATCGACCATGCGCGACAGGCGCGCCCCGCGCGGCACACCGGACAGCGCCGTGCGTTCCTCGGCGGCGCCATGCCGCAGCCGCACCGCCACTTGGCGCACGGGCTCGGCCTCGATCACGCCCGGCATGCGGCGCAGCGAATGAAAGGCCTCCCAGGAGCGCGGCTCGACAAAGGAGACGGAGACGTCCTGCCGGTTGGCGCTGTTGAAATAGACGTCGATCATCACGTCGACACTGTCGAGGAAGAAGAGCGTGCCGATCAAAAGCCCGCCGGACACGGACACGCCGACCAGGGTGAAGGCGGAACGGCCCGGCCAGCGCAGGATCTGCCGGAACACCATCCGGGTCTGGCGATCGAGCATCCGCCAGCGCGTCAGGCCGGCACCGACGGACTTGGAATAGTCCGGCGGCGGCGGGGCCCGCATCGCCACGGCCGGATCGAGCCGGGCCGCCCGCCAGGCGGCCAGGGCGCCACCGCCGCCCACGGCGAGAGCCGTCACGAGACAGGCCGACAGATAGACCCCCGCCTCAAGACGGAAGATCAGGAAGGGGAAGTGGTAGTATTCGGTATAGAGCGCCGCCATCTGCCGGCCGAGCCAGGTGCCCAGGCCGAGCCCGATCGCCAGGCCCAGCACCCCGATGGCACCGGCGAACTTTACATAGTGCCAGACCACATCGCCATCGTGATATCCGAATGCCTTGAGCAGGCCGATCTCGGTCCGCTCCATCGCCACGAGCCGGGTGAGGACGACATTCACCAGAAAGGCGGCCACGGCGAGAAAGATCGGCGGCAGCACCCGCGCCATGGTCGACAATTGGGTGATCTCGCTGGAGATGAAGGCGTCGGAGATCTGCTGCCCCCGCCCGTAGGCACCCGGCGCACCATAGGGCGCCAGCAACCGGTCCAGGGCGCCGGTCACTGCGGCCTCGGGATAGCCCGGTTCGAGCGTCACGACGGCCTCGGTAAAGGCACCGTCACGGTCGACGGCCTGGGCGAGGGCCTCTCGCCCCATCCAGACGACACCGAACAGGCGTGCATCCGGCACAAGCTGCCCCGGCGCCACGGCATAGACATGCTCAGGCGAAAGCGCGATCCCGACAATCCGCAGCGACTCCCGTCCGCCATGCAGCGTCAGGGAGACCGTGTCCCCGACGGCAATGCCGTGCGCCCGGGCAAAGGCGTCCAGCAGAACGGCCTCGTCGCGCTGGCCGCGGCGCGGCAGACGGCCTTCCGTCAGATGGATGTGATTGACGGCGGGGCGGCCGCTGTCCGGCAGGGAAATCGCCTGGCCGCTGGCCGGTGCGTCCATGCCGGGAATGTCGAACAGGACATGCGATGTCACCCGCGTCTCGGCCGCGGCCACGCCGGGAATGTCGCGGATGTCAGCCAGGAGCCGGTCGGGCGCCCGCACCACCGGAGCCCAGACATCGGCAAACCGGTACCGGTCGTAATAGGCGCGCCGGGTTTCCTGCAGCGAGTCGAGCATACCGGCCGCCACGACATGAACCGCGATGCCGGCGGCGACGACAAAGGCGATCGCGAGGGCCTGCATCTTGGTTGCCCAGAGATCGCGCAGGAGTTTGCGGTCGAGCTTGCGCGGCACCAGGCGCGCCATGTCGAACCGCCCGCCGCCTACCATGCCAGATCCTCCGGATTGGCCCGTTCGGTGTTGACGCGGACATTGCCGACCTGCCCATCGGAAAAGGTGATGACGCGATGCGCCATGTCCGCGACGCCGGCATTGTGGGTGATGATGATCGTCGTCGCGCCCAGTGTCTCGTTGACCGTCTTGAGCGCCTGCAGCACGCGGATGCCGGTCGCACTGTCCAGTGCACCGGTCGGCTCGTCGCACAGCATGACTTCGGGCCGCTTGGCGATCGCCCGCGCGATCGCGACACGTTGCTGCTCACCGCCGGACAGTTCGGCCGGAAAGTGATCCGCGCGCTTTTCCAGCCCGACCAGTTCGAGCGCCTCGCCTGCGGACAGACCGTTCTGCGCGATCTCCGTCACCAGCTCGACATTTTCCCGGGCCGTCAGTGAGGGCATGAGATTGTAGAACTGGAAGACGAAACCGACATGCCGGCGCCGGTAGAGGGTCAGCGCCCGGGTCGAGGCCCGGGTGAGATCCTCGCCCCGGAACAGGAACTCGCCGCCGGTTGCCCGGTCCAGACCGCCCAGTATGTTGAGCAGTGTGGACTTTCCCGACCCGGACGGTCCCAGCAGGACCACCAGATCACCCTCGGGAATCTCCAGATCGACCCCGCGCAGGGCATGCACGGCAGACGCACCGCTGCCATAGACTTTCGTCAGGCCACGCGTGCGAAAACACGCCGTGTCCCGGTCTCGACCGCTCTGGCCCTGCGTGTCCTGCATGGGCTCCATCCACCCTTCACCGGCTCTATATACCACGATGCGGCAAGCGGGGTGTGCGCCCGGACGCCGCAGAGTTCCGCCTCGCGCCGAGGGCCGCACACGCTGTCGGGTCCGACGTATAAAATATCGAGCATAAATTGCGCCTCGCCCCTAGCCGAGCCCCTGAAAGCTCTGTTAATACTTCATTAACGGGCCAAGCGAACGGGATGTCCATGAAACGTCAGTTGTTGAGCGGTGCGGCTGCGACCGCGCTCGTCATGTCTTCCGCCATCTTCAGCCAGGGTGCCCTGGCCCAGGAAACGGCCAGCCAGGGCCCGGTCCAGGCGATGGGTGGGGACATCAATCCTTTTGGTGGCGACATCAACCCGTTCGGCGGGGACATCAATCCCTTTGGCGGCGACATCAACCCGTTCGGCGGGGACATCAATCCCTTTGGCGGCGACATCAACCCGTTCGGCGGGGACATCAATCCCTTTGGCGGCGACATCAATCCGTTCGGCGGGGACATCAATCCCTTTGGCGGCGACATCAACCCGTTCGGAGGGGACATCAATCCCTTTGGTGGCGACATCAACCCGTTCGGAGGGGACATCAATCCCTTTGGCGGCGACATCAACCCGTTCCAGGCTGCGCAGAGCCCGTACTACGGTTTCGTCAGCCCGTTCTGGGGGAATGTGAAGCCCTATTGGGGTGACATCAATCCCTTTGGCGGCGACATCAATCCGTTCGGCGGGGACATCAATCCCTTTGGTGGCGATATCAACCCCTTCGGCGGGGACATCAATCCGTTCTGGGGTGACCTCTCGACCGTGGGCGGCGACATCAATCCCTTTGGTGGCGACATCAACCCGTTCGGCGGCGACATCAATCCGTTCTGGGAAACCGCCGGCGGTGTCTGGGGTGTGATGAATCTCGGCTGGGACCAGATCGATCCGGAAACCGGCGACTACCAGCCGATCGCCGACGGTCTCAATCTGATCTTCGACGAGGCGGAAAACGTCTTCGGCGAGGCCATCCAGAGCGCGACCGGAAAGTCGATGAACGAGGCTTTCCTCAACGCGCTGCTCGACGATTTCGGCATCGATCCGGCCGATCCGGCCTCTCTGGCGAGCATGGATGCCGCCGACCGGTCCGAGTTCTTCCTGACCTTCTACGACAATCTGATGTCCTATACCGGTATCGATCATGTCGATCACTGGATGGCCGCAACCAACTGGTACCCGGCGCTGTCGCAGATGTATGGCGGCGGCGATCGCGTCCACGTCGGCCTGATGGATTTCTCCACGCGGTCCGGCGACGGTTATTTCCAGCTCAGCCAGGGCGATTTCGGCTCGCGTGACTTCCATCACGGCGCCGCGGTCCGCAGCCTGATCAACGCACCGTTCGACGGCACCGGCGTGATGGGTGTTGCCCAGAATGCCGACCTGATCTCCTTCGACCCGTATGACGACACCCAGACCACCGACTGGGGCACGGTCGAGCTGGGCATGAGCTATCTCGCCCTGATGCAGACGGACATCGTCAACCTATCGATGGGCGTATCCGGCTGGACGCTGGCGCCGGAGTGGGAGCGTATCTTCACGAGCCCCTTCGTGCGCCTGTTCGGCGACGACACGCTCTTCGTGCTGGCCGCCGGCAATGACGGCGCTGCCCAGACGGTCGATGTGGACTGGACCGGCGTCAACGCCGTCGACAATCTTCTGATTGTCGGTTCCGTCGATCCGGGCGGCCATATCTCCAGCTTCTCCAACCGTCCGGGCGATGCCTGCCTGACGGTGCGGGGCAGTTGCCAGCCCGGCCATCGCCTGATGGATCGTTTCCTGGTCGCTCCGGGCGAGCTGATCCTGGTCGATGATGGCGATGGCGGTGTGGTCCGCGTGTCCGGCACGTCCTTCGCCGCACCGCTCGTTTCCGGCGCCGCCGCGCTGGTCAAGGGGCATTGGGGCTGGCTGGAAGGCGCCGACCTTGCCGACGTCCTGCTGCAATCCGCCACCGATCTGGGCGATGAGGGTGTCGACGCCGTCTACGGCCACGGCCTTCTGAATGTGGCCGGTGCCATGGCGCCCATCGATGCCGGCGATCTCTATGTCATCGACCGCCGCGGCCGCCAGGTTTCCGCCAGCGACGTGATGATCGATGGCGGCCGCCTGCGTTTCCGCTACGGTTCCAGCGACACCGTCGTGCTGTTCGAGAACGTCAACGACACCTTCCGCGATTTCGAGATTTCGGTGGATGCGCTGACGGCGGGCTCCAGCCTGTCCGACAATGTCTCCAGCATTTATGCCGAGACCTATATCTACGAGCGCACCACCGGCAGCTCGGGCGCCAGCTTCACCGATGCCGGCCTGATGGACCGTCCGGTCCTGCGCCGCGGCAATCTGGAAGTCACCGCCTTTGCCGGCGCCACCGATCTGCAGGGCCGCGGCCTGTCGCGCGAGCTGGGCTTCCAGACCGGGCTTCGTTTTGCCGACCGCAGCACGGGCCGCGATGTCATGCTGGGTGTCGGTGAAGGGGCGCTCGCCCTGACAGGGAATGACGGGTTCGGCCTGTTCTCGGATCACCGTCCGGAGACCGGCGGCGTAAACCCTGTCCTCGGCTTCGCATCGGGCGGCGTCTTTGCCGCCAGCGGCTTCCAGCTCTCCGAACGGACGCGGCTGACCGTCGGCTCGACGATGAATCACGAAGAGCGGACCTACCTCATCCCCGGCACGGGCGAAGAGCGGCCGCTGCATGACGGTCTGGATGCCTATCAGGCGATGGCGCTTAACGTGGCGATCGAACACCGTCTGACGGATACGACCACCCTGCATGGTGCCGTGACGCAGCTGCACGAGAGCACCGGCCTGCTGGGCGCCCAGGGCACCGGACCGCTGGACTTCTCCGGCGGCGCCGATACCAGCGCCTTCTCGATGGGTGTGGACACCGAACTCACGCCGCGCCTGCGGCTGAGCGCCTCCACCACGGCCGCCGTGACCCGTCAGACCGCATTCGACAGCGGCCTGCTGGACCTTGACGACAATATCGTCTCGACCGCGGCGCAGATGAGCATCCAGTATTCCGGCATCGCCGGTGAAGCCGACGCGATCCGCGTCAGCCTGATGCAGCCGCTGCATGTGGAGACGGGTTCCCTGCGTTACACGGCGGCCCGAGTGACCGACCGGGAGACCGGGGCGCTGGGCTTTGACAGCCAGGTCTGGGAACTGGGTGGCGAGCGTCCGCTCTATACCGAATTCCTCTATTCCACGCCGCTGCCCGGCATTCTGGGTGAGGCCAGCCTGTTCGCCCGCCAGCAGGTCGCCGGCAATGCCTTCGACCGGGCCCGGAACGATCTGGCCGCCGGCGCCAGCTTCCGCATGCGTTTCTAGAGACGGCCTCCGCCCACCGGCGGACGTGATTTGCAATATAAATCAAGGCCCTTTCGCAATCGCGAAGGGGTTTTGGTTTATATTAACTTGCATGATCTAACTTCCTCAGCTGGTGGACCTGCCGAGTTGGGGAGGCAAGTGAGTCAATGCAGCGGCTAATCCTGGCGATGGCAGGCGTGTGTCTGCTGCTCGGGGCAGTGTGCGGACCTGCGTCCGGTCGCGTCCGCACGGACGATGTACCGCCGGCAAACAGCTATCGTCAGGCCGTTGAATCGGCCCAGGCGGTCATGATGGCCTCGCCGCAGGAAGCGCTCGAACGCGCCCGCACGGCCGAAGCCCTGATCCCCACCATCACCGATTTCACCGATCCGGCGACGGCCCAGGCAACCGTCTGGTGGCTCCAGGCCGAAGCCCTTCTACGCCTGGCCCGGTTCGAGGACGCACTGCCTGTCGCCGAACGCGCGCTCGAGGCGCTGGGCCAGAACCCGCCCAGCAGCAAGCTTCACGCGGATATCCTCACCGCGCTCGGCCGCATCAACAAGATGCTGGGCGGCCATGGCGAGGCGCTGGAAAACTACCAGAATGCCTATGACATCTACCGCGATATCGGCGAGCCGCGCAGCGAATCCATCACCCTGCAGGGCATTGCCTCGCTCTATACCGATGCGCGCCAGTACGAGCGCGCGGTCGAGTATTTCCGTCACGCCCTGGAACGCTATCAGGACCCGGCGCTCGGCCTGTCTGCCAACAATAATATCGCCAATGCGCTGACCCAGCTGGAACGTTACGACGAGGCCGAACTGGCCTTCGAGGCGGCGCTGACCCTCGCGCGCGACATGGAGAGCGCGTCGCTGGAGGCCCGCATCCTCGAAAACCTGGCGATCATGCAGACCGAGGCCGGGCATTATGACGATGCCACCGCCAGTATCGACCTGGCCTTCGATCGTGTCAGCGACATGCCGGATCTGGAGTGGACACGCTTCTTCTGGGGCGTGCGTTCCGAGATCGCCTATGCGCGCGGCGACATCTCGACCGCGATCGATCACATGGAACGCGTGTTCGAAGGACGCGACCTGACCACGACCACACAGGCCTACATCACCTATCACGAGATGGCGGCCCAGCTGTACGAGTCCGAAGGCGACTGGCGTCAGGCGATGGCGCATCTGCGCGCTTTCAAGCGCCTCGATGACGACCGCGCGGAATTCGCCGCCTCCGCCAATACGGCCCTGATCAATGCGCAGTTCGACTTCGCCATCCAGGAAATGGAAATCGACCGGCTGCGGATCGAAGGCCTGCAGCGCGAGCTCGCCCTGCAGAGCTCCCGCGCCAGCCAGCGCGTGATCGTCGCAACCGCGGCACTGGCCTTGGTGCTGATGCTGCTGATCGTCGCCGTTGTGCGCCAGCGCTCGGCCAAGGAGCGCGCCCGCATCCTGGCCCGCACGCTGTACGAGGATTCCCAGACCGGCCTGCCGTCACGCGCCGCGCTCGAGCGCAGCCTGGAAGAGCGGGCCGTGCGTTCGGACGTGCCGCCGAATGTCATCGCCCTGCAGCTCAATCGCCGCAAGCATCTGGAAAGCGTGCTGGGCTTTGGCAAATTCGCCGAGATCCAGGCCCGCATGGCCGCCCGCCTGCGCGAGATCGAACCGGTCGACACGGTCTACAGCATCTCGCCCGGCATGCTGGGCATTCTGGCGACCTGCCGTACGGCCGACGACGCACTGGCGCTGGCCCGGGCCTGTGTGGAGCGGCTGGCCGAGCCTGTCCGGATTGCCGACCTGGATATCGACGTCTCCGTCCGCGGCGGTGTCGGGATCGGCGATGATCCGGAATTGTGCATCCGCCACGCCACGATCGCCGTGCACCAGGCGCAGCAGCATCGCGAAGCCGCAGCCCTGTTCGACGCCGGCCAGTACGGCGATCCGTCGCGCAATCTCACCCTGATGACCCGCATGCTCCAGGCGACCCGGTCGGGCGATATGAGCATGCACTACCAGCCCAAGCTCAACCTGCGCACCGGCCGCTACCAGTCCGCCGAAGCGCTGTGCCGCTGGTTCGATCCGCAGCAGGGCTTCATTCCGCCGGCGGCCTTTATCCACCAGGCCGAGGAGATGGGGCATATCCGCGCGCTCACCGAATGGGCGATCCAGCGCGTGATCGACGACCAGCGGCGATTTGCCGAAGCCGGTCACGATATCTGCATTGCGACCAATATTTCCGGCGCACTCGTCTGCGATACGGATTTCGTCAATATCGCCCTCGACCTGATCAGGACCGCCGCCGGCCGGATCACGTTCGAGATCACGGAAACCGCCGTGATGGACGATCCGGAACTGGCCATCGCCAACCTGAACCGCATCAATGAGGCGGGCGTGCGCCTGTCGATTGACGATTATGGTTCGGGCCTGTCCTCGCTGGCCTATCTGCGCACGCTGCCGGCGCGCGAGCTGAAGCTCGACCGGGCCTTCGTGCAGCATGTGGCAACCTCTGAACGCGACCGCATGGTGGTGAAGTCCACCGTCGACCTCGCGCACAATCTCGGCCTCGACCTCGTCGCCGAAGGTGTCGAAGACGAAGCCGGCCTGGCGATCGTGAAACTGCTGGGCTGCGACTGGGCGCAGGGCTTCGGCCTGTCCAAGCCGCTGCCGGTGCCGGAACTGGTGGCCTTCCTCGACGCGGCCAAGGCGGCGGGAGCCGTCAACCTGCCGGCTCCCACCTTCACCCCGCGCCAGATCGGCACGCGTTAGTTACGCACCGTCCTCCTCATCCTCCGGATCGACCGGCAGGGGCTGCCACTCGTAGGCCTCCTCGCGGCCCAGGTGCCGGGCATACCAGTCCAGTTCGGCATTGATGCGAAACAGGCGGTGCGACAGGTCCGAGAAGGAATGCCCCTCGCCCGGCGCCAGGTAGAGCCGCGTCTCGACACCCAGATTGCGCAGCGCCTGGTAGAGCATGATCGATTGTGACGGGTGCACCCGCTCGTCATCCTCGCCGGCAAAGATCAGGGTCGGTGTGGTGACGCGGTAGAGATCCCGCAACAGGGATTGCGGCTGGAACACGGTTTCCAGCGCCCCCTCGGCCCAGGCATCGGCTCCGAACAGCAGACGGCGCGCCTGGCGGGTATCGCTGGTGAGGTGGTGCACCGCCCAGTCGACAGCCCCGGCCCCGGACGAGGCTGCACGGAAACGGTCGGTCGTGGTGATCAGCCGGTTGGTCATGTGACCGCCGGCGCTCCAGCCCGACATGATCAGCTGCTCCGGATCGGCGCGGCCGGTCTCGACGAGATAGTCGACCCCGCTCATCACATCGCGGTCGGCATGGGCGAAATAGGTGCCGTGCATGGCCTGCATGAAGGCATCGCCATAGCCCGTGCCGCCGCGATAATTCACCCACAGCACGCCATAGCCCTGCGCCGTCATGACCGGCACATAGCGCCCCCATTTCCACATGCCGAACTCATCCGCCGAGCGCGGCCCGCCATGGGCCTGCACCACCAGCGGCGGCGGACCGTCACCGGTGTGAACGAGCGGCGGGAAGTAGAAACCCTCGATCACCTGGCCGTCATGACTGGTCCAGCGGATCAGCTGCTGCTCGGGCAGGTGATAGGGCGCGACGGTGGCCGCACCGATCGTCGTCAGGCGGGTTTCCGCCCCATCGGCCGTGATCCGCCAGAGATCGCCATTCGTCGCCGGCGTCTCGAACAGGGCGACGGCATTGCCGGCCGCATCCAGCGACCAGTCGGCCAGGTGCCGGTCGTGCAGCGACAGCGCCGTCACCTCGCCGCTTTCTGCATCGATCCGCACCAGGCCGGAGCGCACACCGGCCTGCACCGCCATGACCAGGGTCTCGCCATCGGGCAGCCAGGCCATGCCGTCGACCTCGAAATCGAACCCCTCGGTCAGGATCCGGCTCTCATTGGTCTCCAGATCGATGACGACGAGATTGTTCTGCACATAGTCGAGCCCGGCGCCGCTGACGCGCGCCTTGTAGGCAATCCGCCGGCCATCGGGCGACAGGCGGGCATTGCTTTCCATCCAGTTATTGACCGTGATCCGGCGGAACTGGCCGCCCGGCTCGGGCGTCTCGCTGATCCAGAGTTCGCTGTCATAGGCGGAGTCCAGATCGGCGGCCGGCGCGATGCGGATCAGCACGGCACCGCTGGCGGCGACATCATAGCTGCGCACCGACCAGTCGCCCTGCGTCATGCGCTGGCGCGCACCGCTGTCCACATCGACCCGCCAGAGATGACGGTGACGCGTGGTCTCGAAATAGGGCTCGATCAGCTCGACCCGGTCACGCCGGTCGCGCTGTTCGTCGCTGAGATCGTCGGTCGCGAGGTAGTAGATGAACTGCCCGTCCGGCGACCAGGACATGCTCTGCACAGCGGTGGGGTGGCGGGTCAGCCGGCGCAGATCGCTGCCATCGGCATTGGCCAGGAAGACCTCGTCTTCCTTGCGCCCTTCCGGCGGCTGGTCCGCCGCCAGCATCCGGCCATCGGGCGAGAAGGCCACCGTATCGGCTTCGTCGAAGCCGGACAGATAGCTCAGCTGACCGGAGGCGATATCGAGCACCCAGTACCGGTCAACCAGCTCGTCCTCGGCCCAGTCGGCATGGGTCAGCGTGACGATCGCACGCTGACCGTCATCGGCCAGCGAGACTTCGCTGATATGGCGAAGTTCGACCATCTCGACCGGTGTCATATACCGGTCGGCCGCCGGGATTTCCGGCCGGGCTGCGAGCGTTGCAGGCAGCGGGTCTTCGGCGAAGGCCGGGTGCAGGGATGCGCTCGCAGCCAGCATCGCGGCCACGGCGGAAAAAGCAAAATGACGGAACATGGTATCCTCGCGACGCCTTGCCGGCGCCGTCCAGTCAAAGCGTTGGAAGAGTGCCCGGCACCCGGCCCTGCCATAAAGACAGGACAGGGTGCCGGACCCAATCGTCTCGGAGGATGAGACTAGAAGCGGGAGCGGACACCGACGTAGAACTGGCGTCCGATCGGATCGTTCTGCGGACCCTTCAGGTTGGACGTGCTGCCCGAGTTGAAATTGCTCGGCAGGAAGGTGCCGTAATCGTCGAACAGATTGTTGATGCCGGCATAGACCGTGGTGCGGTAATCGTCACCGAAGCGGTAGCGGGCATAAATGTTCGACACGAAGCGGTCGTCGGCCTCGAAATAGTAGGGATCGCTGGGATCCACATCGAGATCGTCGATGCCGCCGGACTCGTACTTCAGCGTATAGCTGGCGTAGAAGTCGCCGCGGCGCCAGGACAGGCGTGCCCGGGCTTCGTGGGTCGGATCGTACATGGAACCGTTGGAGTCCTCGCGGACCGGCGTACCGGCTTCACCGATGAACTCGTACTCGTCGGCCAGAGAACGCGAATAGCGCAGGTCGAGACCGAACTCGCCCGGCACCGACTGGACCTCGAAATCCCACATCACGGAGACATCGATACCTTCGGACAGGAGCTCGTTGAGGTTTTCCTGGCGGTTGATCACCTCGATCACCCGGCCATTCGACGTGTCGCGCGTGACGACATCGCAGAAACGGTTGTCCGGGAAGTTCGGCGAGCCATAGCACAGGTCGACCGTGGTCTGCGTCGAGACCGAGCCGATCGCGTCTTCCACCTTGATATTGTAGTAATCGACGATGAAGACGAGATCTTCAGCGAAGGACGGCGCCCACACGGCACCGATGGTGAAGGTGTCGGCGGTTTCCTCGGTCAGCGTGTTGTTGCCGGCATTCGGCGCATTCACCGAACCGTCGAACTCGAAGGCTTCGCCCGCATTGTCCGGATCGTTGAAGAAGGCCTGGATACCCGGCTGGGACAGGCAGTTGGCGGCGATCACGGACGGATCGAAATCGGTGCCCGGCGGAGAGGTGACGCCCGAACCGTCCGGCATCAGGCCATCACACGGATCGCGCAGATCGTCGGCGTCCTGACGCGGTGCCGAGTAGAATTCGGTGATCGTGGGTGCGCGTTGCGAACGCGAATACTGCGTACGGAAACGCAGCGTATCGGTCGGTTCCCAGTAGCCGCCCACATTGTAGGACGAGATCGTGCCGATCGTGGAATAGTCGGCCACCCGCGCGGCAAGCTGTGCCGTAACGTTTTCCAGGACCGGGATCTCGACCTCGGCAAACGCCTCGACCACATCGAAGCTGGCTTCGATTTCCGGGATCACCGACAGGCTGGTGGTCTCTTCCAGAATGATGGCGTCGACATTCGTGTCCTGGGTCTCTTCGCGCCATTCCAGACCGAAGGCGGCGGACACCGCACCGGCCGGTGCGTCGAACAGCTCGCCATTCATCGAGCCGCCGATCACGGTCTGCTCGCGGATCTGCTGCACATGGCCGTCGATACGGATGTAGTCGGCCATTTCCGGCGTGATCGAACCCTCACCGAAAATGTTCAGCGGGATACAACCATCGGCACGGGCACCGGCATCGGCACACTGATAGCCGCCGGCACCATCGGACTCGACATCCAGCGCATAGTGGATGTTGAGATAATTCAGGTTATTGCCCTGGATCTGGTTCTGCTCGAACCGGCCATAGGTGGCAAAGGCGTTCCACTGCCAGGTTTCACCCAGCTCGCCCGTCAGACCGGTGGCAAAGCGCATCGTCTCGCGCTCATTGTCACGGGTTTCCTGACCCACTTCAACGAAGCGGCGGTACCAGCTCACCGAACCGGACCGCGTCTCTTCGACGGCCGCCGGAATGAAGGGGTGATTGCTGGCGATCTGGCCGATATCGAACGTATTGCCGATCGGGCCGATATCGGTGGAGTAGATCGCGGACTCGTAGGAGCCCTCATAAAGGCTGTCGACGCGCGACCAGAGCAGATCGGCAAACACCTCGATGCGCGGCGTCAGCTCGTAGCGGCCACGGGCCGCGGCGGTGTAAGCCGTGACTTCCGGGGACAGGGTGCGGCCGGGGCGGTAGTTCCAGCCGTCCAGCTCGGTCTCGAAGCCGATGGCCGGATCGCGGCCATCGTCCGGTGCCAGCGATTTGTCATTGTACCAGACGCCGTCGACATTCCAGGCATCGTCGCTCTCGAAACGGCCACCCGGAATGTAGGAGGTCAGCGAGTAGTCATTATACTCGCCATTGCCCGACCAGTCGTCGGTGCGCAGGGAGTCGGGACGGGTCGAGTCGGCATAGACCGGCGTCTCATGGTCATAGCTCAGTGCCACCATGATATTGCCGCGGTCATTGTCGAAATTGCGGCCCATCGTCAGTTCGAGCGTGCTTTCCTCTTCACCGCTCGCATCGGCCCAGCCATAGCGGGCTTCGACCTCGACGCCTTCCATATTGCGCTCGAGGATGATGTTGGCCACGCCGGCAATGGCGTCGGAACCGTAGATCGCCGAAGCGCCGCCGGTGGTGACTTCGATACTGTCGACAAAGCCGGCCGGAATGGTCTGCAGGCTGACGCGTTCGCCATTGCCCGAGTTCGACACGGCGCGGCGGCCATCGATCAGAACCAGCGTCCGCTCGGAACCCAGACCACGCAGGTTGATGGTCGAGAGACCGGAATTCTGGATGCTCAGATCGGTGCTTTCCGGCGACAGGCTGGAATCGACACCCGGGATGTCGACCAGGATTTCACCGACATCGACCGTGCCGGACTCGTCGATATCGTCCGTCGTGAAGATCTGGGTCGGGATCGCCGTGTTCGCGTTGGAGCGGCGGATGCGCGAGCCGGTGACGACGATCGTGTCTTCGCTGGACGCCTGCGGATCGGCCGAGGCGTCCTGCGCGACAGCGGCGCCGCCGAGCAGCATGGCGGCGGCTGACACACCGCCCATCAGCATGGCCCGGCCCGTGGTCCATGCGGTTCGATTACCCAAACTCATTGGAGATCCCCTTGTTTTCGCACCGTCCCCTCGACTGCGCGTAGTGTTGGTAGAGGGGAGACACGCAAGGGGCCGCATCGGGTACCCGCGCTGTCACAAATTTTGAGAAAAAGATCGGGTCCGCCTACCAGCGCGCCCGCACGCCTGCGTAAAAACGGCGCCCGGCCGCGTCATAGCCCGGGCTGAAATTGCGCCGGCCACCGCTTTCCGTGCCGCTGGGCAGGAAGGGGCCGTAATCGTGGAAGACATTGTTGATGCCGCCGAAAATCTGCAGCCGGCCGTCGGCGCCGGCGAGGTAGCGCAGATGCAGGTCGTGCTGCATCCACGGGTCGATCTCCAGAAAGAGCATGTCCCCGGCATTGGCCTTTGCGGCGCGGTCATGTCCGTCGACGGCGGCGCCTTCATAGCGCACCCGCCACTGCATCAGCCACGGCCCGCGCGTCACGCCCAGGCGTGCTGTCCAGCGATGGTGCGGCGCGCCGACCTCGCCATCCCAGACGGACCGGCTGACCTCGCCGTCCGATCCTTCAAACACCTGCTCGAGACGGTCGGTATAGGCGTAGAGAATCCGCAAATCCCAGTCACCGGCCCAGATCGAGGCCGGTGACACCTGCCAGGCATAGTCCAGCGTCACGTCGGCTCCGGCAGACCGGATCTCGTTGAGGTTGGCGACGCGGTTCTGCATCTCCAGCAGCTGACCGGTCTCGCTGCGCTGGATGTCGGTGCAATACCGGTTGGCGGAGATCGCGACCGGCGCGCCATAACATTCGGACAACAGGGCCCGGCTGGACAGCGACGAGATCGCACCGGACACCCGGATATCGTAGAGATCGACCGACAGGCTGAGCCCTTCGGCCCGCACCGGCGTGTAGACCAGCCCCAGCGTCACGGCATCCGAGCGCTCTTCCTCGAGATCCGGATTGCCCGAATTGGGCGCATAGACGCTGGTGATCGTCTGCTCGTAGACGCCGTCTTCCGCGATGGCCCGGGCAATACCCGGTTCGGAGCGGCAGTTTTCGGCAAGCCGGCCGGAACTCGTGCCGGTGACGCCATGACAGGGATCGCTGACGGTGTCGTAATCGCCGCGCGGACCGGAATAGAGCTCGGTCAGGCTGGGCGCGCGCTGGGCCCGGGAGATCTGCCCGCGGAAGGCCAGCGCGTCACTGGGCGACCACACACCGCCGAGGCGATAGCTGCCGACAAGGCCGACCCGGTCGATATCATAATGGGCCAGGCGCACGGCTGCGGTGACGTCGAACCGGTCCGGGACGACAGGCACCAGCGCTTCCGCAAAGACTTCGCTCGCATGGCCAACCGCATCCAGATCGGGAACGCCGACATAGCCGGTCTCGCGGTTCAGCGCCGCCGCATCGCCGCGCGTACGCTGGCTGTCGACGCGATGTTCCAGCCCCCAGGCCAGCGACAAGACACGCCCGTCCGGCAGTGCCAGATCGCCCACCGCCGCCCCGCCCAGCGTCCATTGCTCGACCTCGACCTCCAGCCGGTCGGTGGCACGGATATAATCGGCCGCATCGGCCGAGATCGCATTCACGCCGAACATGTCCAGCGGTGCACACCCGGCCGCGCGCGCAGCGGCGCTCACGCAGCGATAGCCGCCGGGGTTTGCCGGGTCGGCCTCAATGTCCAGGGCGTTGCGGATGCGGGCGTAATTCACCTCGCCGCTGCGCAGCTGGTCCTGGTCGTAGCGGCCATGGCCCAGCGCGACATCCCAGCTCCAGATCCCGGCCTCGCCCTGCAGCCCCGCCCAGAAACGCTGTGTCGTCCGGTCATTCTGGCGGTACTCCTCGCCCAGCTCGCTGAAGCGGCGGCGCCAGGTGATGCCGGTCAGGCCCTCGTCCAGCGCGGCCTGCCGGATCGGTTCCGGCACGAATGGATGGTCGACCGGGATCATGCCGATCCGCTCATTGTCGAGCCCGAAACGCTCATTGTAATAGGCAGTCTGGGCTTCCCGCGTGGACAGGCTTTCGCTGTGCGAGAACAGGCCCGTGAAATAGGCCGACACGCCGCCGTCGAAGTCATAGTCGAGTTTCAGCGCGAACAGGTCGCGCTCGCGCGGGACCGAAATCGTGGCGAAGGAGCGGGTGTCATACCCGTCCGTGTCGATATCGAAATCGGTCCGCAGCCCGGTTTCGTCATACCAGAAATCATAGCCGACAAAGCGGCCCCCGGGCGTATAGCTCGACAGGTCCGCTTCCAGCGTTTCGCCATCGCTGGACAGGCTGACCGGAACCCGCGCCCAGTCGCGATCCTCGGCACCGATACGGCGCATCTGGTCACGCGTGGCGTTGATCAGGAGCCGGCCTCGGCCATCGCCAAAGCGCCAGCCCTGCGTGGCGCTGAGCACGTGATACTGGCCGCCGCCATCCTGGGTCATGCCGGCCTGGGCAAGCAGGCGGCCGCCTTCCAGATCGTCGATCAGAACGAAATTGACCACGCCCGCAATCGCATCCGATCCATAGACCGCAGAGGCACCGCCGGTCGAGATTTCGACCCGTTCGACAAATTCCGCCGGGATGGTGTCCGAGCCGAAGCGGCTGGCATTGCCGCTATTGGCCACCGTGCGCCGCCCGTCGATCAGCACAAGTGTCCGCGTCGTGCCCAGACCGCGCAGCCCGATCGAGGACAGGCCGGCATTCTGGGCGCTGAGATGCGTCGAGGCGTTGGAGAATTCCAGCGTCGCCGGCGACTGGCTGGCGATCATCTCGCCGATCTCGATGGCGCCCGAGGTTTCCAGCGCCGCACGGCCAATCACCTGTACCGGCAGGACCGCCGCCCGCCCGGCCCGCTCGAAACGCGAACCGGTTACCAGGATGACTTCCTGCGGATCGATATAGGCCGACGCCGCAACAGTCGCGGCAGGTTCATCGCCCACGCGATGCCCGGACAGGCGGATGACACCGCCCCCTGCAGCCTGTGCCTCCTGGCCCGCAGGAGCGGCCGGCCGGCCGAGGACGTAGGTCCGGGCATCGACCGTGCTGAATTCCAGCCCGGTTCCGGCCAGCAGGACACGCAGCCCCTCTTCCGCCTGATAACGCCCCTCGACACCCCGGGTCCGCACGCCGGCAACCAGATGCGATTCCGCGAGCAATTGATGTCCCGTCACCAGGGCAAAGCGCGACAGCGCCGGCCCCAGTGGTCCGGCCGGAATATCGAAGCTGAAAGCGTCCGGCGCGGCGGTTTGCGTCTCCTGGGCCACAGCGCAGGCGTGCGGCGTCATCACCGGGAGCAGCGCACCGAGGATGGCTGCCCGGACGCCTTTCATCCTGACCGATGTCCTGCCGCTGAAACGCATCCCCGCACCTCGACACGGGGACGCCCGATCCCCCTCATGTGACAACTTGCCAGAAGCCGTGTGACATCGCTGTTACCGAAATGTCGCATTGCTGCCGGAAGATGCACGTGCAGGCCAGTCAGGGTTGTACATTTTCCCCGGACGCGTGGATCCGGATGCCGTCGCCGGTCCGCTCGATCCGCACCGACTCGGTCGCCGACAGGGCCGCCAGGAAGGCCTCGCTGTCGGACGGGTCGAAGGAGCCGCTGATCTGCAATTCGCCCAGCTGCCCGTCGGCGAAGGCGATGTCGAGATCGTTATAGCGGCGGAATTCGCTGACCACTTCGCTCAGGCGGCGTCCGTCGAAGATGAGCTGGCCCTGCCGCCACGCCGTCGCAGCGACGACATCGACCCGCGCCGGTTCGGGTGCCGGCTCGCCCGGTACCAGCTCGACCTGGTCGCCGGCGCGCAGCAGCGCCGCCGAAGCCGGGCCGCTTTCGATGCGCGTCTGCACCAGGCCCTCGACCACCGTCACAACGGTGCGGCCGTCATCGCGCGAATAGACATTGAACGCAGTCCCCACGGCCCGGACTTCATGCCCGCCCGCCTCGACGATGAAGGGCCGCGAGGGATCGTGGGAAACCTCGAACAGGGCCTCGCCCGCCTCCAGCACGACCCGGCGCTCTTCCGCCACAAAGGCAGTGGTCACCCGGGAGCCGGTGTTCAGCGTCATCACCGAGCCGTCCGGCAGGGCGATCTCCTGGCGGTCACCCCGGGCCGTGGAATAGGTCTCCACAGCCGCCAGCTGCACCGGCGCATTGCTGTCCGCCGTCCGGTCCCCGCCCAGCATGCCTGTCCACACAGGCAGGGCGATTGCCAGGGCGAGCATCGCCGCCATGCCGATCACGGCCGGCACGATCCAGGCCGGACGGCCGGGCGCCTCTTGTGCCGCCAGTTCCGCCTCGGTGGCCGCGATCAGACCGTCGGCCCAGTCGCTGCCATGCGCGGCATCGATCATGCCCTCGAGCTCCAGACAGGCATTGAGTGCCGCCTGGTGCTGCGGATCGGCCTGCAGCCAGGCTTCCAGCTCGGCTTCGGCGGCCGCATCCAGCGCGCGCTCGGCGAGCAGGCGTTCGGCCCAGGCAGAAGCGGTGTCGAAGATGTTCATATCGCGATCAGCCGGCATCGTTCGCCGCCCTTGCTGTATCCCCGTTCCCGTCCGGCATCCCGTGCAGATGCTCGGCCAGACGCGCCATGCCGCGCTGAACGTGTTTCTTGACCATGTGGATCGAAATACCCATCCGCTCTGCGGCCTGCTGATAGGTCATCCCCTTCAGCTTGCAAAGCACGAAGGCGTGCCGGCATTTCGGTGGCAGCTGCCCGATCGCCTCGGACAGGGCCGCGCGCCGGGCTGTGTCACGCTCTTCATCCGTTATGGTGTCCGCAGGTGATGCAAATGGGGCAACAACGTCACTGTAATGATGCGCCACTGCAGCAGAATGGCGCCGCACCGTATTGCAGTGCCGGAGATGATTTCGCGCAAGATTGGTCGCGATCGTCGTGACGAACGCGCCCTCGTTGCGCACCGGCCCGGTATCGCCATCAACCTCGAGCAGACGCTCGAACGCGGCGTGCGTGATGTCGTCCGCATCCTGGGCATTGCCGACAATGCGCCACACGATCCAGCGCACGCGCCGCCCGTGCACGCGATACAACTCTTCCACATTTACGGCATCACTGACGGCCGCCACCATTCTTACGCTTCCCCGCAGCCGGCCGCCCCCTTTGGCGCCCTGTCCCAGGACAGTCCGGCATGCTCTACCAGAGCCGATGCAGGCGCAAGGTACCCGATCCGGAGCGTCGCGTGTCTCATATTGAATGCGGTGGACTTTGTCAGTCGACGGACGGGTCCGTCTCGCGCGCCGCCCGCGCCGCAGCGATCACGGCATCGACCTGCTCGCCGGCCAGGCCGATATAGGTTTCCGGATCCAGCAGGGCCTCGATCTCCGCCTCGCTCAGAGCGTCCCGGATGACCGCATTGCCCATCGCCGCCTCGCGAAGCCCGGCACCGCTTTCATGCGCCTCGGCGGCGAGATCGCGGATCAGCTCCTCCGCCTCGGTCCGGCCGATATGCGGCGCCAGTGCGAACACGAAACGCTGCGACAATATCCAGCCGCCCGACCGGTCGAGATTGCGGCGCATCGCTTCGGCATCGACATGCAGCCGCCCCACAAGCCGGTTCGCTGCAGACAGCATGTCCTCGGCTTCGATCGACAGCTCGCCGATGGCGTCATTGGGCCGCGAAGTGTTGTCGCGCTCGAAGAAATTGATCATGTCGTCCGCGACGATGTCCGACAGCGCGGGAATGGTCCGGGAATAGTGGATCAGCGCCTCGGACAGGGATGGATTATTCTTGTGCGGCATGGTGCTCGACCCGACAGCCGTGCTGCTGCGCTGTTCGATAACCTCCGCGATATCCGTCATCTGCAACAGGAAGATCTCCTGCCCGACCCGGCCATAAAAGCGCGCGAGCAGACCCAGGCTGACCGCATATTCGGCAAACACATCGCGCGAGGCGTGCCAGTCATCGGCATAGGGTTCAGACAGGCCCAGCTCTTCCCCGAACCGGCGCTCGACCGCCTGGGCCCGGTCGCCCAGACCGACATAGCTGCCGACCGCGCCCTTCATGATGGCTGACCGTTCGACCCGGTCGAGCAGGTCGGCAAGGCGATCGATATGGCGGCGGTTCTCGCCGATCCAGCCGGACACTTTCTTGCCAAACGTGATCGGCAGGGCATGCTGGCCCAGCGTGCGGCCGATCATCGGCGTGTCACGGTGCGTCTCGGCAAGATCGATCAGCTGCAGCTCGATCGCCCGCAAGTCCTCGATCAGAAGCAGGATCGACCGGCGCACCTGCAGGATCGCCGCCGTGTCGTAGATGTCGACCGTGGTCGCGCCATAGTGGAGATAGTTGGCCGTATCGGCATCGAGCGAGCGCGAAAACACATTGAGGAAGGCAACCATGCGGTGGCGGACGATCGCATACTCTTCCGCCAGCGCGTCTGCCGGAACCGCTTCCGGCAGCGCTGCAGCGGTGATCGCATCGGCCGCCGATTGCGGGATCACGCCTTCGGCCGCCTGGGCGCGCGCCAGAGCGGCCTCGATCTCCAGCACATAGGCGTTCAGCCGTGCATCCGAGAAAACGTCCTCGATACTCTCAGACTGTGCGTCCGCGACGCCGGGGACCAGTCCCGCGAATAGGATGACCGCAGCACGGACTGCCTGCCGCAGACGGCTCACTGCCCGGCTCCAAGACCGCGCATCAGGATGTAGACGTAGTCGATGGTCGCGGTGAGCGGGTCTTCGGATATCCGCCAGTCGGTGAAACTGTTCGCGGCCGCAATCGTGTAGCCGCCATTCAGGAATACGGCATGGGTCAGGATGCGCTCGGCCGCCTGGATATCCACCGGCCGCGCCTCACCGGCCTCGACGGCATGCTCGAGCGCGTCGCCGAAGCGCCGGGCGATATTGCGCAGTCTGGCCGCATGCCGGCGCTGCCGCGCCTCCGGCAGGGCTGCAGCCAACGACGGCCGCAACAGCGGCGTGACGCCACTGGCCTGCTGGTAGATCAGGTCGCGAATGGCATGCTCGATCACGCCGAGCCCGGAACGGCCACCGCCCTCGGCCCGGTCCAGTGCCTGCTCGACCGTGGCGAAGGACCGCTCGAGACATTGCTCCAGCAACTGCTCCTTGTCGGGGATGTGGTAGTAGAACGCGCCCCGGGTCACGCCGAGCGAGGCAGCCACTTCCGACAGGGCGACACCGCCGAAGCCCTTCTTGTTGAAGAAGCGGGTGCCGGCCTTGAGGAAGGCTTCCCGCTTCATGCGATTACGCGCTTCACGGTCAAAGACCTGCGGCACGCCGACATCCGGTATTCCCGGCTGAAGAGGCGCCGGCTGCCAGTCGCCGCTCGCCGTGAGACCGCCGGCGAGGATCTCGAGCAGCGTGTCTGCCGCGGTGTCGATATTCCAGTCGCGCTTGCGCCGCGGCCAGGATCCCATCCAGTCGAGCAGTTCGAAAACGAGGAAGGTCGCCGGCTCGGGCCGTCCGAGCGGCGCGCCGCTTTCCCGGACCCAGCTGGCAATCATCTCATTCACGTCCGAGACGCAGCGCGACAGCTCCGCCGCGATGCTGGCGTGGAGCTCATCCCCCAGCGCATCAAGATCATTGATCGCCGCAAGATTATGCCGCCGGCCTTCCGATACGGCCCGCATGTGATCGGCGAAAACCTCGAAGAGTTTGCGCAACTGGGCAGCCGGGCTATCCGCCGTCCGGGCGATCTCGACCGCTTCGGCCAGGGCCCTCGCTGCTGCACGGTAGACTTCGCCGGCCAAGTCTTCCTTGGACGCAAAATAATAGCTGATCCCGGTCTTCGTCAGTCCCAGATCCCCGGCGATGTCCTCAAGCCGCGTCGCATGGACACCTTCGGCGTCGAAGCGCCGCGCCGCCGCCGACAGGATGGCCGCCTCCTTGCGCTGTCGCTCCTGTTCGCGCGAAAACGGCGAGGAATGATCGGGGAAGTCCGGACGGAGTACGCTCATAGATCGTGCCTCTTTCCTTTGAGTACGGAACCGGAAAAGACCGACCCCGCGGGCATTTGCGACATTCCGAAGAGTCGCGCACCCGCCTTGCTCCTCCCCATACAAGCCCAGCCCGGCATCGCTGACAAGCCCGTAAGAAGGCAATTTGAACGACGTGTACGTTTTTTATTGACACCGTCGGAACTTCGCCGTCACTGTCATCGAAACACAAAATGCGGGGAGGGCAGCATGAATTCAAGGGCACGCTCGAAGTGTGACCAGTTCGCCCGCATGCTCAGCAACCGGGCGATCTAGCACGCCGTACATCCAGCCTGCCCTCCCGGCCCGAATCCGGACCGTCTCTCATGCGCTTCTCCCACATTGCCACGCTCGTCGCCCTGTCCGCGATGACAGGAATCGCCGCCGCACAAGGCACGGACACGAGCTTTGCCATCCCCACTGGTCGCGCCTCGCTGGTCTATTCCGGATGGGGCGGGCCCGACCTCGCCGTCGAGACATACCGGCCCGAAAACCTACCCGCCGACGCCCCCATCATTTTCGTGATGCATGGCGTGAACCGAAACCCCGACGATTATCGCGACGCCTGGATCGAATTGGCCGACGCCTGCGGGTTGGCCATCATCGCCCCCGGTTTCGACCAGGACGGCTTTCCAAGGTCTTCCGGGTATAATCTGGGCGAACCGTTGCCGGGTACGGACGCGGTTTCAGCCTTCGACGCCATCGAGCCCCTGTTCACCACCATGCGTGCCGGACTCGGCTCGACGCGCAGCGGGTATTCGATATTCGGACATTCTGCGGGCGCGCAATTCGTCCACCGTTTCCTGATGCTGACGCCGGACACGCATGTCGAGGCCGCGGTCGTCGCCAATGCCGGCTGGTACACCTGGCCTGATACCTCGGTCGAATGGCCGTACGGGTTTGCCGGCGCGCCGCGAGCCCCGCTCGCTCCTGGCGATATCGCCGCCCTGCCGGTCACCCTCCTCCTGGGCGAAGCCGACAATGACCCGAATGCGTCCAATCTGCGCCAGACTGCCGAAGCCCGGGCCCAGGGCGCACACCGGTTCGAGCGCGGCCTGAATACTGCCGCCCTGGTGGACCGATTGGCTGCCGATGCCGGGCTGGAGCACGGATGGGCGGTCGCGACGGTGCCCGGTGTGGCTCACGACAATACCCGGATGGCGCCCGCCGCCGTCCGCCACCTGGTTCCCGAAGACATCTACAATACGACGGCCTGCCAGCTTGCCACGAACGGAGACTGACATGACTGACGCGACGCAAGACGACGCGCCCGCCCTCTATCAGCGCATCGGACTGGCCGCCGGCCCTCTGGCTGCAATCCTGATCGGGCTTTTCCTAAGACCGGAAGGCCTGTCGAACGAAGGCGTGTTCGTCGCGGCCATCGGCGCCTGGATGGCGATCTGGTGGGCGACAGAAGCGATTCCGGTTGCGATCACGGCCTTTCTCCCGCTGGTCCTCTTTCCCATCCTGGGTGTCTCGACGATCGGCGAGATCTCGTCACCCTATGCCCATCCGATCATCTATCTCTTCTTTGGCGGCTTCGTCGTCGCCCTGGCCATCGAACGATGCGGCCTGCACCGGCGCATCGCGCTCGGCGTTTTCCGCATGGTGGGCACGAATGCGCGCGCCCTCGTCGGCGGCTTCATGCTCGCCGCGGCAATCGTCAGCATGTGGATCTCAAATACCTCGACGACGCTGATGCTGCTGCCCATCGCGGTTTCCGTGGTGACCGTGATCGGCGAGACCATGCCGGATCTCGACGTTCGCCAGCGGAGCAATTTCTCGATCGCGCTGCTGCTGGGGCTCGCCTATGGCGCCACGCTGGGCGGTGTCGCAACGCTCGTCGGCACGCCGCCGAACGCGTTCATGGTCGGCTTCATGTCCGACAGCTATGGCGTCGAAGTCGACTTCGCCCGCTGGATGCTGGTCGGTGTCCCGGTGAGCGCCGTACTGCTCCCGATTGCCTGGTTGACGCTGACCCGCATCATCTTCCCCGTCAGCTTCACCGCCTCGGCAGACGCCATGAAACATATCGGCCAGATGCGCACAGCGCTCGGCCCGATGAGCACGGCCGAGGCCCGCACGGCCATGCTGTTTGCCTTTCTGGTGATCGGCTGGGTGGGCCGCGGCTTCCTGTCGGGCGTGCCGGTGATCGGCTCGATCTCGGATACCGGCATCGCCATGATCGCCGCGGTTGCAGCCTTCCTCATTCCCTCCGGCAAGGACGGGAAGGCCCTCATGGTCTGGGAGGATATGAGCAAGCTGCCCTGGGGTGTGCTGATCCTGTTCGGCGGCGGCCTTGCGCTGGCCTCTGCGGTCGCCAGTTCGGGCCTTGCGCTCTGGCTGGGTGAACAACTGGCCCCGCTCGGCGCCCTCAACCTCGCCCTGCTGGTGATCGTCGCGACGGCCCTGGTCATCTTCCTGACCGAACTGACCAGCAATCTCGCGACCACCGCGACCTTCCTGCCGGTTATCGCCGCGATCGCCGTGGAGACCGGTCAGGATCCGCTGGTCTTCGTCATTCCGGTGACGCTGGCGGCCAGCTGCGCCTTCATGCTGCCGGTCGCAACACCGCCGAATGCCATCGTGTTCAGCTCGGGGCTGGTCTCGATCCCGCACATGGCCCGGGCCGGCTTCCTGCTGAACATCGTCGCCATCGCGGTCCTGGCCATGGCCGCCCTCTGGCTCTCGCCACTTGTGTTCGGGGGGTAGGGACGCGAGTGGCGCGGGGCCTTCAGGCTCCGCGCTTGCCTCCTAGAACCGGCTGTAGGACAGGTCTTCCTTGCCGCGCTTGCCCATCACCATTTTGGGATCGTCGGGATTGAACAGGCCCAGGCACCAGGTCTCGTTGGCGGGGGCGTCGCGGTTCCAGTCGAAGGCCATCTTGCGGTGGGCGATCCGCCAGATCCCCTTGCGCCGCTCGAAGCGGTCGGCCAGCCGGCCGCCGGTCAGCGTATCGTGCGCCTGGCCCGACTTGTCGTCGAAACGGGCGAAAGTCAGCACATAGCTTTCGACCCAGGCTGTCTCGCCATCGTCCGAGAACTCGACGTGTACGTTGCTGACATAGTGGGCCATCGGGTGACTCAGCTTGGCAAGACGCTCGACCGCGCCCAACACGTATTCGTGCGCGGGGCCCTTGTAAGTGCTGCCATGCTCCTCGATCGCGTCGGCGTGATAGCAGGACAGGAGCAGGTCGGCGTCGGCGCGGTCCACACCCCGGGCATAGCGCGCGAGGACGTCCTGGATGTCCTGTTTGGCGATCAGGGTCTCAAGCGTGTTCGGCGGATAGCTCATGTCCAATCTCCGTTCAGGCTGCTGACTGGGCTGCGCGCACGGTCGGGCCGTCGGCCCAGGTTGCGTGCGTACCACTGGAAATCCGGTGGGGCAGGATGATCCGGCACACCGGGCCGTCTGTGACATTCTGCGCGTCGATCAGGACGCATTCCGAGCGGTTTTCGACCATGTCCGTAATGAAGGAGACGATATAGCCGTCATCCTCCGACCTGGCGCCGACGCGCGGCGCAAACGGCGCCTCGCTGCCGAAGCGGCCTTCACCGAAATTCAGGGTCTCGCTCTTGCCGGTCTCGAAATCGTGCTTCACGAGACCCTCGAACAGGAACCAGCCCGGCTTGGTGAAGGTGGAATAGAGATAGCGCGACTTCTCGCCGCCATACATCTGGTTGAAACTGCCGAATTCGAGCAGCCGGTCGTCGAGATGGCTTTCGCTGACGGCGCCGGTCTTCAGATTGAAACGCCAGCGGTGAAGCTTCGGCTTGAAGGAGTTCTCGTCCAGATAGGCCATCAACTGGCCCAGGCGCGGATCGCCACCGGGCGCATCGAGCGGTTTGGGCGCCGGGTCTTCCTGGAAATAGCCGTCGAGCACGATCTCGTCGCCCTCTTCCCAGGCATTCATCCAGTGCAGAACATAGGTCGGCGCGGCCTCGAACCAGCGGATGTCTTCCGGCTGGCCATAGCGCGGCACGATGGCGAAACGGGTCGGAATGTCGCGATGGAAGCGCGCCGCGTGCCGCCCCTTGGCCAGGATTTCCGGATCCCAGAACAGCGGCAGATCCGCGATGATGGAATAGTTCTTGGTGAAGGCCATGTCGTGCGGCAGGCGCGGGCCCGGCACGGGGATAGGGATATAGTGCTTCAGCTTGTTGTCCGGCCCGACCACGCCATAGTGCATGTAGGGCGCGTGGGTGGAGTAGTTGAAGAAGAGCAGCTCGCCCGTGTTCTCGTCCGGCTTGGGATGCGCCGAAATGCCATCGAGCGGCACCCAGCCCTCCGTCCCGAACTGTTCCATCGTGTAGGGGTCGAGCCGATAGCCCTCCCCGCATTGATAGAAGGTCGACAGGATCTTGCCGGCATGCACGACGACATCGGTCGAGGATGAGTCCTTGATGCCGCCATGCGCACCCCAACCCGGCCGGGTCGACAGGCGCGGATCCTCGGCGATGCCCGCCCAGAGCGGCTTGCCGGCCTCGATCTCGGCCATCAGGCCCTTGGTGCGCACAAAGCGGTTCTTGTAGCTCGCCTTGCCGTCGCGGAAGGACATGGTGTGGATCATGCCGTCGCCGTCGAACGGGTGATAAAGACCGATCGATCCAAAGGCCGGGTTCTCGCTGTTCCGCACGTAGATCCCGTCGATATCCTTCGGGATCTCGCCGATCACTTCGAGATCGTCGGCATCATACTCGTCAAACACCGGCGTCCAGGCACCGGAGGTGTAGGGGTGGTTCGGATCGGGATCGCGGTGCGGGACCGTGCCGAGTTTCACAACAGACATCGGGGACTCCTGTGATCAGGCCGTTTCGCCGCTATCGCGGCGCGGCGGCATCGGGATGAAGGAACTGGTGCGGCGGATATAGGCCTCGTATTCGGGGCGCGACCGCTTGAGGCGGCGCTCCAGAAGTGCGGCCCCGCTCCATTGGACGAGCAGGAAGGTGAGCAGGAGCGGACCGGCGATCGCGAACAGGCCCAGCGTGGTCTCTGCCGCAATCAGGAACAGTCCCCACCAGACACAGGCATCGCCGAAATAGTTGGGATGCCGCGTATAGCGCCACAGACCCTGGTCCATGACCTTGCCGGCATTGTCCGGATTGCCCTTGAACCGGGCCATCTGCCAGTCGCCGACACTTTCGAAGAAGATACCGATGATCGCCAGCGCGGCGCCGGCCCAGGCCAGCCAGCTGACGCCGGCCGGCTGCGCCGGCACCTGGCCCAGCTGCACCGGCAGGGAGACCACCCAGAGGAGCACACCCTGCAGCAGGAAGACCTTGGTCAGGCTGGTGATGTGGGGATTGCCCTTGGCCTTGCCGAGCAGGGCGACATAGCGCTTGTCCGGCCCTTCCTTGCGCCAGCGCCAGAGGAGATAACCCGCCAGCCGCAGCCCCCACACCGTGGTGATCGCCAGCAGCAGAAGCTTGCGCTGGGCGTCGCCGTCGGGCGTCAGGAAATGGGTGACAAAGGCGACCAGCACGAAGCCCGCGGCCCAGAAGGAGTCGATGAAGCTGACATCGCCAATGGCGACGCTGATCAGCCAGAGGGCCAGCATCGTTCCGATCAGGACGGCGAAATTGACGCCGATCACAAACACAAATTCAGGCATGTCTTGCTCCGTTGGGCAGGCTGGTCGTCAGCGTGCGACTTCGACAACGCCCGCATCGGGCGTGTCGGCATAAAGACGCTCCACGTCGGCGGCGCGATGCCGCCGGGCCGCCTCCTGGTTGATCGTGCCCTTGTCGGACACCTCATGCCGTTCAGCATTCGGCGGATCTGACAGCAGGGCAAAGCGGCGGATGCGTTCGCTCGAACCGGAGCACGCGGCATTGTGCGCGGCGATGCGCGCCTCAATGGCCGCCAGCGCGCGCGGATCGCGTACCAGTTCGGCGGGCGGCATCTCCGGCAGTCCCGCCTCGGCTGCCAGCGCGGCTGCGTTGGGCCATATAAGCGCGGACAGGTAGGAGCGGTTTTCACCGCACAGTACGAGATCGGCGATCAGTGGCGCGCCGATGCGGACCAGTTCGGCCCGCAGCTCACCACCGCTGACAAACGTGCCGGTGTCGAGCTTGAACTCCTCGGCCAGCCGGCCGGCAAAGGCGAGCCCCTGGGCCGGGTCGGACGGGTCATGAAAGCGGGCAGTGTCGCCGATCCTGTAGAAGCCGTCCTCGTCACGGATCTGGCTTTCAAGGTCAGGCCGCCCGAGATAGCCCGGCGTGACCATCGGCCCCTTCATCCGGAGCTCGAAACGCGTCTCGTCCAGCGGAACAAGCTTCACCTCGAGGCCCGGCATCGGCAGGCCGATCCCGACTTTTTCCGAGTGGAAATAGATCGACATACAGCCCGATGTCGTTTCGGTGGCGCCATATCCGGTCGTCATGAAGACGCGATTTCCGGTCTCTTTTTCGGCAATCGCCTGCAGGCGGTCATAGACGGGCTGCGGCAGACCGGCACCGCCATAGAGCATCAGACGCAACTTCTCGAAGAAGGTCTTGCGCAGCGCCTCATCCTTCTCCAGCGCCTCGGTGAGCATCGCATAGCCTGCGGGCACATTGGTGAAGTAGGTCAGCGGGACTTCGCGCAGATTCTCGATCGTCTCGTCGAACAGGCCGGGCAGCGGCTTGCCATTGTCGATATAGAACGTGCCGCCGAAGATCGCCGCGGCCATCGAGGAGAAGGCGCCGGAGACATGACTCCAGGGCAGCCATTCCAGCAGCACATCATCCCACCCTGCAGCCCGGCCGAGCACCTGCCAGCCCTGATACAGATTGGCGGTGATCATGCGCTGGGTGTGGATCACCGCCTTGGGCTTGCCGGTCGAGCCCGATGTCAGCATGTAGGCGGCCGGCGCATCGGGATCGAGCGCGGCGATCCGGTCTTCGATGTCGTCGCCGGCGGGCGTGGACAACACATCCGCAAGATCGGTTGCCGGCGCCCGGAATGCGTCGGGCGCCCGGCTGAACACGACCGCATCGGCGGGCGCGGTGGCGTCGACCGCAGGCGCGTAGGCGGCGGTTTCCGCAAAAACGAAGCCGGGATTCACCATTTCCATCACGTGACGCAGGCGCTCGAAGCCACCGGCCGCACCGAGAAGCGCGTAGTTCGCGCTCACCGGACAGACCGGAATGCCGGCCCCCATGGCGCCGTAGCGCACAACGGCGTGGTCGATCGAATTGCCCGAAACAATCACCAGCGGCCGCGCCGGGTCCACGCCCTTGTCGAGCAGGAAACAGGTCAGCGCATCGGCGCGCGCCTTCACCTCGGCAAAGCTCGCCGTGACCCAGGGTTCACCCCGCGCGGGACGGGCCGCCAGATGCACCTTGTCCGGCTGCAGCCGCGCCTGGCGCGCCAGACCCGCCGGGACGGAGGCGTCCCTGACATCGAGCGGCTCGCGCGGTGTCATCACCATCACCCCGTCGGGGCGGCGGTCTATTTCAAGGTCAACCGGCGGGAATTCCACGGCGCGGTAGTCTGCGGGCATGACGACATCCAGGTATTATTATGCAATTCATGTCACGTTAGAGCGCTCTTCGCGGGACTGTCAATCGATGAACGGACCAACCCGGAATCCCGCCTCTCGATATGACTTGCATTACGTTACCTGAAATGACTAGGCTGCGCCCGTAATCCAGTGAAAGGCGGCGCAATGGCGCATATCGACACCGTTCATCGCATCATCGAAGCCTGGAAGCGCGGCGACATCGAAACCGTGCTGGACGCTGTCTGCGAGGATGTTGTCTACCACTATCATGTCGGCTCTCGCCCGCTGGAAGGCCGCGAGGCCATCCGCCGTTTTCTCGAAAAATTCGGCGCCGGGCAGACGGAGATCGCCTGGTCAATCACCCGGCACAGCGAAACCGGCGACCTGCTGATGGTCGAAGGGGTCGACGATTATGTGAATGCCGATGGTGTGCGCATCCGCACCCCCTATGCCGGCGTTTTCGAATTCCGCGACGGCCGCATCTGGCGCTGGCGGGACTATGTCGACAGCGCCGCGATTGCTGCGGCGCGCGCAGGCGAGCCCGTGCCGGCCTGGGTCGAGCCCCTGCTGGCCGGTGAATCCGGTTCTGCTTGACGCACCGGATTTCTCCCGCTCTTATGACTTGCACAATAAAACCTATGGGAGGAAATCATGCGTAATCTTGTCGTCGCTCTCGCGCTGAGCGTAGCCATGCCTGCCGGGGCCGCGCTGGCCGACACCGGCACGCAGCAGACCTCTGACAATCCGAAAGTCCAGGTCGTTCTGGACATGGTCGATGCCTGGAACACGCAGGACTGGGATCGCGTCGTCTCGATGTTTGCCGAGGACGGTTCGCTGCATTCGATGATGGTCGACCCGATCGTGGGCCATGAAGCCCTGGCAGCCCGGATCGGCCATATCGGCGCCGGTATCGAGGAGATCACGCTGAATGTCCGGAATATCGGCCAGGTCGGCGATGTCGTCTTCATCGAGCGGGTCGACGAGTTCGTCTACAACGGTCATGCGGGTGCCGTACCGGTGGTCGGCGTCATCGAGATCAATGATGACGGCTCGATCCAGGAGTGGCGGGAATATTATGACCGCGCCGAGCTTCTCGACGCCATGGGCATTCACACCGACTTCGACGCAGAAGCCCGGTGAGTGACGCAACGGCCGGCGGCCCGGGCGGGGCCGCCGCCAGCGAGGACGGTTACCCCGCGCCGGCCGTGGCCTGGGCGATGGTTGCCGTTCTCTTCATCGCCTACATCTTTTCCTTCATTGACCGGATGATTATCGGTCTTCTCGTCGAACCCCTCAAAGCCGACCTCAACCTGACGGATACGCAGGTCAGCCTGCTGCAGGGTTTCGCCTTTGCGATCTTCTACACGGTGATGGGCCTGCCGCTGGGCCGGCTGATCGACCGCTCGACACGCCTGCCCATCGTTGCCGCCGGTGTGGCCCTGTGGAGCATCATGACTGCCTCCTGCGGGCTGGCCGTACACTACTGGCAGCTCTTCCTGGCACGCATGGGTGTGGGGGTGGGTGAAGCCACCCTGTCGCCCGCCGCCTATTCGATTATCTCGGATTCCTTTCCGCAGAAACGCCTCGGCCTCGCCATGGGCGTCTACGGTCTGGGATCGGCCGTCGGCGCGGGCCTGGCCTTCCTGATCGGCGCCGTTGTTATCGAGATGGTCGCCAATGCCGGGTCGATCTCCCTGCCGCTGTTCGGCCAGCTCAGCGCCTGGCAGGCCACCTTCATCATTGTCGGGATGCCCGGCCTGCTGATCGCTGGCCTGTTCCTGATCCTGCCCGAACCGCCCCGTCACGGCGTCGCTGCCGGGGCTGTGCGCGAAGCCGTGCCGATGGGTGAGGTCATGGCCTTCATCCGCAGACGCGCAGGCGCCGTGCTGGGGCTTTGCTTCGCGGTCGGCATGGTCAATTTCGCCGTGTTTGCCGCGGTCTCCTGGTTCCCGGTCTTCCTGATACGGGTGCACGGCATGGACCTGGCTTCCGCCGGCCATCTTGCCGGCGGCGCGCTGATCATCGGCGGGCTGATTGGTCTGGTGGGCGGCGGCTGGGCGACCGACCGTTTCGGCGGCGGCACCGCTGCAGGCCGCCTGGCCTTCTGCGGCTTTGCGGGCCTTGCGGGGACCGTGTTCGCGGTGATTTTCCCGCTGGCCGGATCTCCTGCGCTGTCGGCCGTCGCCTTCGTGGTCTTCTTCTCGGCAGCAGCCGTGCCCATCGGCGCCGCCGCGAGCGCACTTCAGCAGCTCACACCCAACCGGATGCGGGCGACCCTGTCGGCGATCTACCTCTTCGTGGTGAACCTGATCGGCCTGGGTGCCGGACCGACCGCCACGGCGCTGGTGGGCGACACCTTCTTCCCGTTCGATGACGGGGTGCGTTATGCCATCGCAATCGTGTCGCCAATCGGCTTTGCGATTGCCACCGGCCTCTTCTTCCTGTCGGCCGGCTATGCCCGGCGGGAGGTCGACGTCTGAGGCCTGTGCGGCCGGTCTGATTGTCGCAGACCGGCCGCCAGCCTTGCGATGACGGGCCATGGCGCTTAACAGGTATCACTGCGCAAGCGGAGCGCGGATTCGGGCTCCGCATCAGATCAACAGGAACCCATCGCGCCTCACGACATGTCCGACCGCAAATTCATTCGTACCTGCTCGATCTGGCGTGCCCTCGAAGTCGTCGGCGACACCTCGATCCTGCTGATTCTGGAAGCAAACTGGCTCGGTGCGCGCCGGTTCGAGGAGCTGCGTAACCGGACCGGCCTGCTCAAACCGCTCCTGTCCGACCGTCTGAAACGCCTGATGGCGGCCGGCGTGCTGGAGAAGACACCCTACAGCACCTCACCGAAACGGTTCGAATACCGGCTGACCGAAAAGGGGCGCGGGCTTTACTGGACCGCGCTGATGATGCTGCGCTGGGAGAGGCGGTGGGGTCCGAGTGAGGGCAAGATTTCGATCACCCTGCGCCATGATAGCTGCGGCCACGAGTTCGAACCGGTGCCGGCGTGCGGCGATTGCGGCGGCGAGATCCATGCGCGCGAGATGGCCTGGAGTGAAGGCCCCGGACTGGGCTGGATGACCCCGACCTATTCGCGCCGGCGCCGCCATCGCGACACAGCCACGAACCGCGAGGCCGACTCCATCCTGCTGGACCATGTCGCCCAGATCACCGGCGACCGCTGGGCAAGCCTGGTCCTGCGGTCGATTTTCACCGGCCTGCGCAAATTCGACGAGATCTGCGAAGACACCGCGATCGCGACCAATATCCTGTCCGAGCGCCTGAACTGGCTCTGCCAGATCGGGATGCTGGAGATGCACCCCTATTCCACGCGGCCCAACCGCTATGAATACCGGCTCACGGAAAAGGCGATCGACTATTACCCGATCCTGCTGATGCTGCTGCAGTGGGGCGACACCTATTACGTCTCTCCGGAGGGCCCGCCGCTGCTGTTGACGCACAAGCCCTGCGGCCATGAGCTGACCCCGGTCGTCGTCTGCTCGCATTGCCGCCAGCCTGTCGCCCCGGAAGAGGTGACCTTCGAGATCGCGGAAAGTCCGGGCAGCACTCCGGACGCCACCGGCAGCGCCTGACGATAAACCGGACGCCGGACCGAAACTGGCTTGCACTATAAAACCATCGTTTTATAGTTTGCTTATGCAAGTTTCAAATTCCTCTCGACGGCCGCTGGAAGGCCGGGTCGCAATCGTCACCGGCGCCGGCAAGGGGCTGGGGGCGGCTTTCGCTCGCGAGCTTGCCCGCCAGGGCGCCCGCATCGTCGTCAACAACCGCCTCAAGCCCGGCCGCGCCGATGAAGCCGAAGCGGTCGCTGCGGACATCCGCGAGGCCGGTGGCGAGGCCATCGCCGAACACTCCGACATCACCGATCCCCAGGCCGGCGAGAGCCTTGCCCGGGCCGCGCTCGATGCATTCGGACAGCTGGACATCATCGTCTGCAATGCCGGCATCACCGGACCGGCCGCCAGGTTCTCACCCGAAGGGCCGGCAACGATCCGCGCGGTCATGGACACCAACCTCTTCGCCACGGCCGACATCCTGGCGGCCTGCCAGCCTGCTCTGGAAGCCTCGTCAGCGGCCCGCGTGCTGATGATCTCGTCCTCGGCCGGGCTCTATGGCGTGCGCGGCCGGGCTGCCTATGCAGCCTCCAAGGGCGCCATGAACGCCTTCGCGCTGACCCTGGCCGACGAATGGCGCAAGCCGGGCATCCTCGTGAACGTGCTGTGCCCCTATGCAGCCACCCAGATGACGGCGGACGTCAACCGCCCGGACGAGATCGATCCGCGCCTTCTGCCCGAGCATATCGCCCCCGCGGCGGCCTGGCTGGTCTCGCCGCAGCTGACCCGCACGGGCGAAATCTGGCTCGGCGGGGCCGGCTGGCTGCGCAAGGTCCGGATCGTCGAGACGGAGGGCGGGCCGATGCCACAGACGCTCGACGCGTTCGACGCCTTTGCCGAGACCCAGTCCGGCCTGGAGACCGCGCGCGGCTTCCCCGGCGCCGAGCCGGCCTTTGCCGACCTCTACAAGACCATGGCGCGGCACAATTCGGAGCCGGGCACATGACCCTTCGCGTGATCCAGTGGGCCACGGGCGCCATGGGGCGAACCTGCCTCCAGGCGGTCATCGACAGTCCGGAAACCGAACTCGTCGGACTTTATGTCTATGGCGACCGCAAGGCCGGCCGCGATGCCGGCGATATCGCGCGCCGGGACCCGGTGGGCGTGGTGGCCACCCGCGACATCGAGGACATCCTGAAACTGGACGCGGATGTCGTCATTCACGCGGCCCGGCTGGACCCGCCTTTCGAGCGGCATGACGAGGACATCCAGCGCCTGCTGCGTTCCGGCAAGAATGTCGTGAGCATCAATGGCGGTACCAATCCCGACTACTGGCCCAAGGCCCGCCGGGACGCGTTCGAGGCCGCCGGCCGTGAGGGCAATGCCACCTTCATGGGCGCCGGTCTGAATCCCGGTTTTGCCGCCGAGAAGCTGGCCGTTCTGGCGACCGGTGTGTGCAGCGATGTCAAACGCGTCTCCATCCACGAGATTGTCGACTGTCGCGCCGTCAAGAGCCCGGAATACGTCTTCGACGTGATCGGCTTCGGCGCCGAGGTCGATACGGTCGACCCCAATTCGCCGGACTGGGCGCCCGCCGGCATGATGAATGCCCTGTTCGAGGAAGTGACGGCCTGCGTCGCCCAGCGACTGGGCTGGACCACCGAACGCGTCATCAAGGCGCACAGCTTGCGGCCGGCGCGGGAAGCCCTCGAGATCGCAGCGGGACGGATCGAACCGGGACGCGCGGCGCGCATCGACTGGCTGTGGCAGGCCGAAGCGGATGGCGCCGTGCGCGTCGAACTCGGTGTCTCCTGGACGATGGAACCGCCCGACCCGGCCGAGGCCGAGCCGGGCCTGTGGTCGATCCGGGTCGAGGGCACGCCCAGCGTTGCGCTGAGCTTCGGTCTGGAACCGCCGGCAGGCTGGACCGAGCGGACCACGCCGGAAATGCTTGGCGTCGCCGGTGCCGTCCTCAACACGCTTCGCCATGCGGTTGCCGCGGAACCCGGCATTTCACAGACACCCCTCACCCTGGCCTGGCAGGCACCGGGCGCCGAAAGGAAGGCCCGCGCATGAGCCGCAAGACCGATATTCTCCAGTCCATCATCGATGTCTGGTGTCATGATCAGGATATCGACGCCGTTCTGGCTCACGTCAGCGATGACCTGGTCTGGCACTATTCCGCGATCTCGCAGCCCCCCAAGCACGGCAAGACCGGAGCCCGGGAATTCCTGGAGGCCTACAAGGCGAAGGTCCGCAATCCGCGTTGGCGCATCTTCAAGGTCGCCGAGACCGAGGACGCCCTGTTCGTCGAAGGTGTCGATGCCTTCGACACGGCAGACGGTCATCACGCGGTCGTTCCCTATATGGGCATTCTCGAATTTGACGGCGATCTGATCAGCGGCTGGCGCGACTATTTCGACCGCGGCTCGGCTGACCGCAGCGCCGCAGGCACACCCTTGCCCGATTTCACAGCCGCGCTCACCGCGCGGCAGGCCGTGCTCGAACCGGCCAGCAAGACGAGGAATCCGACATGACCGACACTCCCGCAAATGCCGACGCTGCGATGATGGGCGAGCTCCGCGCGCTCCTCGACAAGCAGGCCATCTACGAGGTCCTTGTCAGCTATTGCCGCGGCGCCGACCGGGGCGATGCGGATCTGATCGCTGCGGCCTATCACGACGACGCCATCGAGGATCATGGCGGCACGTTCAAGGGCCCGGCCTCCGAGTATGTGGCGACCATGCGGAAAGTCCTGCCCAAGGCACCGCGCATGACCCATGCCGTCACGAACATCATGATCGAGCTGGACGGCGATCGCGCGCTGACCGAGTGCTACATCATGACCTTCTCCCGCCGCGACACCGGCGTCGAGGACCCGTTCGACAGCCTTACCATGGCGCGCGTCATCGACCGGTTCGAGCGCCGCGACGGCCGCTGGGCGATTGCCCATCGCCGCCTCGCCTGGGAGTGGAACCACGAAATGCCGCTGCACGAGAGCTGGGGCCGCGGTGCGATCGCGCCGGACCCGGAAGCCCTCGTTCGCGGCGCCAAGAAACCCGACGACATTCTCTACAGCCAGGACTGGAGCTGACTGACATGAAGATCGAAGGCTGCACAGCGATCGTTACCGGCGGCAACCGGGGCATCGGCCTCGGCTTTGTCGAGGAACTGCTCGACCATGGCGCGGCACGCGTCTATGTCGGCGCCCGCAAGCTCGCCGATGCTGAAGACGTCGCGAAGACAGATCCCGCCCGGATTGTACCCGTCGAGCTCGACGTGACCCGTCCCGAACAAGTAGCCGCCGCTGCCGACAAGGCGCGTGATGTCACGCTCGTGGTCAACAATGCCGGCGCGTTTGAAATGCAGCGCCTCTACGGCACCGACGACCCCGACGCGGCCCGGCGCGAGATGGAGGTCAACTATTTCGGCGTTCTGTCGATGAGCCGGGCCTTCGCGCCGGTTATCGCCGCGAACGGGGGCGGCGGCATCATCAACGTGCTCTCTGCCGGCGGTATCGTCGCCGTTCCGGACATGGGCGGCTACAGCCCGTCCAAGTTTGCGGCCCGAGCAGCATCGGACTGCCTGCGCGCCGAATTGGCGCCGCTGGGCGTCGGCGTGACGGCCCTGATTGTCGGGTCGGTCGACACACGGATGGCCGCACATGTGAAGGTGAAGAAGTCACAGCCGCGCGATATCGGCAAGGCAGGCCTGTGGGCCATCGCAAACGGCGTCGGCGAACACGATACAGATCCGCACGCGGTTGCCGTACGGGCGCATCTGGCGCGCGATCCCCATGGCCTGGCCAAGTCGATGGCCGACCGGATGGCGCCGAAGAGCTGAGCCTGACAAAAAATGAGCCGGCCCGTCATTGACGGCCGGCTCAGGCGGGAGTGCAGCCCCGGCGCCATGGCGCCGGGGCTTTTTGCACGTCTAGAAGGTCGTCGAGAGTTCGATCCCGTAAGTGCGCGGCGCGCCCAGGCGGGACACCTCATCGCCGAAGAAGGCGATGATATTGGTGCGGTAGATCTCGTCGGTCAGATTCTTGCCCCACACCGAAACGGTCCAGTCGCGATCCGGCGGCGTCAGCGTGACACGGCCGTCGAGCAGGCCGTAAGCGTCTTCCGTCTGGGCATTGTCCGGCGCCCAGAACATTTCGCCCTGATAGCTGTAATTGCCGCGGATGGAGAGCGCGTCCCGCCACGAGCCGACATCGAGCGTCAGCTCGGCACCGACATTGAACTGGGTTTCCGGCGTGCGTTGAAGCGTATTGCCGGACGTGTCCAGGCCGTTGCTGTCGACAAAGTCGACATATTCGGTTTCCAGCACCGTGGCGCCCGCCCACATCATCAAGCGGTCGGTAGCGGCAAACTGGAACTCGGCCTCGATACCCATGATCTCGGCGTCGGCCGCATTGTCGGTGATGTTGCACAGGCAACCATCATCGGTCTGCGTCACCTGCAGGTCCTGATAGTCCATCATGAAGGCGGCGATGTTGAGCCGAGCACGCCGGTCGAAGAAGTCCAGCTTGGCGCCGAACTCGATATTCTCGACCGTCTCCGGATCATAGCCGGACTGGGCGGCCGCCGGGTTGGCCGGATCGTCCTCGAACCCGCCGCCCTTATAGCCGCGCGACCACGTCAGATAGAACAGGGCATTGTCATTGGGCTCGTATTCCGCCGTTACCTGCGGCGTCACTTCTTCCCATTCCATGCCGTAGTTCGCCGAGAAGGTGTCGCCTTCCACATAGGTGCCGGCGAGCGGCGTCAGCGCCACCTGATCGGTCGGGTTGAAAGCGTCGCCACCTTCCACAGCCCGGGCGAAGACGGTGCCGGACTTTTCGTCCCGCGTGTAACGGATACCCGCCACGACCCGGAAATTCTCGGTGAACTGGTAGCCCAGCTGGCCGAAGACGGCTGCGGATGTGGTCTCCGCGAAGTTGTCCCAGTGTGACTCACCGGACAGGGTCGCCAGTGCCGGGAAGGGAACTTCCGCCCAGAACCGGTCGAACTTCTCGACTTCGTCATGCTGGTAGTACGCACCGACGATCCAGTCGAAATTGCTGTCGCCAAGGTCGGAGACAAGCCGGAATTCCTGGGTGAACTGGCTGATCTCTTCGCGCTCATTGACCGGGAAGCGGAACAGAAGCGGCGAGACAATGCCATAGCCACTGTTCGGCCCCATGCCGGTCTGGTCATAGAGATTGTAGGCGTGACCCTGACGATAGCCGGTGATGCTGGTCAGGGTGGCGAAATCGCCGATATCCCGGTCGATGTCGAGGGAGATACCCCAGGCCTCGCGCCGCAGCGCCTGCGGAGACTCCACGGTATCACCCTTGTAGATCGGGTGCTCCGGGAAGCTCTCGCGGATGTCCAGCGGCCGGCCACGAGCGGTACCGATCAGCTCGCGCATCGCGCTCCACGGCCCTTGCGTCGCCGGATCGGGTCCGTCGATCGCCACGGAATGGAAGCCGTTCGACTCGTCGTCCATATAGTCGATGACCAGGCGGGCCGAGACATTTCCGTCGATCGGCTGGAACAGCAGCTGAGCCCGGGCCTGCAAGGAGCGCAGATCGTCAAGTTCGCGGTCATGCAGCAGGTCGTGGTTGAAGCCGCCCCGATCGCGGGACGAGAAGGAAATCCGGCCCGCGAGCACCTCGTTGATCGGACCGGTCACATGGCCCCGCACGAGGGTTTCATTGTAATTGCCCAGGGACACCGACAGCGCACCGCCGGGTTCGAACTCGGGGCTGGCCGTCACGATGCTGATGGCACCGCCGACCACATTGCGGCCCAGAAGCACGCCCTGGGGACCGCGCACGACCTCGACCCGTTCAATGTCGTACATGTCGGCGTTGAACAGCCCTGAACGGCCCACATAGACGTCGTCCAGGAAGATACCGATCGACTGGTCTGCCGACGGCGAATCGAGGCGGGTATTGGTGATGCCGCGGACGTTGAATTCCTGGTCCAGCGGCGACAGCGCGGTGAAGGACAGCGATGTCACGCTGCCTGCCAGATCCTCGAAGCTGAGAATCCGGTCCTTTTCGAGGTTTTCCCCGCTGATCGCCGAAACAGCGATGGCGGAATCCTGGACGCTCGCCGCACGGCGTTGCGCCGTGATCTCGATCACGTCGAGTTGCGGGCCCGACCCGGTGTCTTCCGGCTCGGCATTCTGGGCATAAGCACCAGCTGTCCCGGTCATGCCGAGTATCAGAGCCAGTGCCGTCATTTGTTTGAACTTATTCACGGTATTCCTCCCCTTCGGTGCACCCGAAGCTGCCTTGCCAGCGCTATTGGTTTGAGGGTCACACCGGAAGGAACGCTACACGCAGGGAGTTAGGTTCGTCAATGCAAGTTAGTACGGATTCTTCGAATGGTCCGATAAATCACGATATATAAGGGACTTGCCGCCACTATTTGGCATTTATGCACTTGCGCACTGAAACCAGAAGATCGGCTGCCTGACGGTGCACGCTGGACGTCCCGCACTCGAGATCGGCTTGCGAATTAAAACCCGAAACGGCCCTGCGCAGGCACCGCAACACGCCACGCATTCGCGCCTCTGGCCCGGCCGGGAACAGACTTGCACAGACCGCCGGTGCCGTGCTCGCAGCTCTCCACTTGCTCCATGATCGTAGCATCGATAAAGTGGGTTTGACTACGCAAGTTAATTCATTGTCAGATTGCCGTCGGGATCATTATCACCTGGCGGCCGGAATGCCCAAAGCCGCCGAACACCGAAAAGGGGACGCCATGACCTACCGATCGACCGCCCGGACCAGCCCCCCTCCGCCCGTCTTCATTCTCGGCGGCGCCCAGAGCGATTTCGCGCGCAACTGGACGCGTGAGAACAAGGGCCTGTTCGACATGATTGCCGAAACCACGGATGCCGCGCTCGAGGATGCGCGGATCGACGCCGGCGATGTCGAAGTGCTCCATGTCGGCAACTTCGCAGCGGAACTCTTCTGCGGCCAAGGCTTGCTGGGCGGCATGGCCGTCCACGCCAATCCCGCCTTTGCCGGCCTGCCCACCAGCCGGCACGAAGCGGCCTGCGCGTCCGGTTCGATGGCGATCCTGGCGGCCATGGCGGATATCGAGGCCGGCCGTTATGGCCTGGCCGGCGTGATCGGTGTCGAGATGATGCGGAATGTGCCGGGGCAAACCGCAGCCGAAAATCTCGGCGCCGCCGCCTGGGCGGGCCGCGAAGCTGTGGGTGCCCGCTACCTCTGGCCGGCCATGTTCTCCAACCTCGCCGCCGAGTATGACCGCCGCTACGGGCTGAACCCGGAACATCTCGCGGAGATTTCGAAGATCAACTTCGCCAACGGACGCCGCAATCCGAACGCCCAGACGCGGAACTGGGCGTTCACCGAGCGCAGCTTTGCCCAGGACGATGAAGCCAATCCGGTTATCGAGGGCTGGATGCGCAAGAGCGATTGCGGGCAGGTCACCGACGGCGCGGCCGTGATCTTCCTGGCCTCAGAAGAAGTGGCCCGCGAATATGCCGACGCCCGCGGCCTCGATCTGGAAGACATTCCGCGACTGAAAGGCTGGGGTCACACCACGGCCCCGCTTCTGCTGGAAACAAAGCTCGCGGAGAGCGCCGGCAGCGACGGCTATATCTTCCCCTGGGTGCGCAAGGCGATCACCGATGCCTACGCCCGGGCTGGTCTGTCGGGCCCTGACGATCTCGACCTCGTGGAAACCCACGACTGCTTCTCCGTCACCGAATACATGGCGATCGAGCATTTTGGCCTGTCCGCTCCGGGCGAGGCCTGGAAGCCGGTCGAGGACGGCGTCATCGCGCCGGGCGGCAAGCTGCCCTTCAACCCGTCAGGCGGCCTGATCGGCCTTGGCCATCCCGTCGGCGCGACGGGCGTGCGCATGGCGCTGGATGCCGCCCGCCAGACTTCGGGTAAGGCCGGCGACTGCCAGGTCGAGGGCGCCCGCACGGCGGCGACCTATAATGTCGGCGGATCGACGACCGCCAGTGTCAGTCTGGTGATCGGGGTCTGATCGGGCATGGAAGTCTATGTTTACGACGCGGTGCGGACGCCGCGCGGCAAGTCGAAGGCTACCGGCGGGCTTGCCGAATTCACACCGCAGGAACTGGTCGGCCAGCTTGTCGCTGCGCTCAGGACCCGGACCGGCGAAGACACGATCGAGCGGGCCGCGGGGCTGACACTGGGCTGTGTCGGCCAGATCGGTGCCCAGGGCGGACATATTGCGCTGGTCAGCCGGTTGCACGCCAACCTGCCGCCGGAGATGCGGGCGCTTTCACTCAACAATTTCTGCGTTTCCGGCCTGACGGCCGTCGGCCTCGCCGCCAGCGACGCCCTCGCGTTTGGCGACGACCGGCTGCGCATCGCCGGCGGTGTCGAGATGATGTCGCGCGTGCCCTTCATGGGCGACCACGCCTTCTATTACGACGACCCGGAGACCGCCGCCCGCCTGCGCTATGTACCGGTCGTCCTGTCCGCCGACCTGATGGCCACGATGAACGGCTACGACAAGGCGGCCCTCGACGCCGTGACACTGCGTTCGCACCAGCGCGCGGCAGCCGCTTGGGCGCGCGGCGATATGGACGGCATTGTGCCGATTGTCCGCGCGGACGGATCGATCGCCCTCGCCCACGATGAAGGCATACGCCCCGACACGACCGCGGAAAGCCTCGCCGCGATGGAGCCGGCCTTCGCCGGACTGGGCGCGAAAGGGTTCGACGCCATCATGCTCGCCGCGCGGCCAGAGCTCGACACCATCCAGCACGTCCATTCCGTGGCCAATTGCCCGCCCACCTGCGACGGCGCCGGACTGGTGCTGATCGGGTCACGGGCGGCCGGCGAGGCCGCCGGCCTCGCCCCGCGCGCACGGATCCGCGGCTTTGCGGAAGCCACCGCCGATCCCGTGCTGCAACTCACCGCCGGCTTCGCCGCAATGGACGGTGTTCTCGCGCAGACCGGGCTGGCGATCAGCGATTTCGACCGTATCGAATTCATGGAAGCCTTCGCCGCCACGCCGGTCCGCTTCGAGCGCGAATACGGTCCCGATCCCGACAAGGTCAATCCCGATGGCGGACACCTGGCGATGGGGCACCCGATGGGGGCATCAGGTGCCATCCTGCTGGGCACGCTTGTTGACGGTATGGAGCGCCAAGGGGGCAGTCTTGGATTGGTTGTGGTGCATGGCGGTTCGGGCGTCGGCAGCGCAATGGTGGTCGAACGGGTGTCGTAGCGCCCTCGCCGGCGCCGAGTCAGTTCTGCCAGACGATCGTGTCTCCCGGCGCAACACCCTCGCCCAATACGACGCCGGCCGGACCGGTTGCCCGGATCTCCACCGGCACGCGGCGCGGCGGCGCGCCGGGCGCATCCCTCACATGAACCCAGGCATCCCCCGGAGCGCCCTCGACGGCCTGTTCCGGCACCAGGAGAGCCGCATCATCGGCAAACACCACCACATCAATGTCGGCCGTCATGCCGATCCTGACCGACTCAGCGGCAGAGTCCGGCAGGGGATCCAGGCGGGCCGTGGCCGTGAACTCGGCCAGCTGCCCCGCGGCCGACGCCTCCGCCTGACCGGCGACCGCCGTGAGCGTGCCGGTCAGCTCCACCCCCGGAAAGCCAGGCCCGGTAACCCGCACGGGAGCACCGGGAAGGAGCGCCGTCACATCGCCCTCGTCGAGCCTGAAACTCACATCAAGCGCATCCGGACGCGCAATAATCAGCAATGGCCGGCCGCGACTGACGCGGCTCCCGGCACGCAGCGGCTCGCCCAGCTCGCCGTCGGCATCGGGCGGCCGCACCACGAGACCGGCGACCGGCGCACGAAGGGTTGAACTGGCCAGCTCGACCTCGATCCGCTCAAGACGCTCTCGAGCCAGATCGCGCTCGAGCAACGCGATCCGGCGCTGGTTTCCCGTACCTCGCTCACGCGTCGCTTCCAACTGTTCAAGCGCCTGGTCCAGCTGCATGCCCAGATCGCGGCGCTGCTGCACCAGCCCGTCATACTCCCCGCGGGGAACCAGCCCCCGCTCCAGCAAGGCCGCCGTTTCCTCAAGACGCCGCTCAAGATCCGACAGGTCTGCCCGGGCGCCTGCCACATCACGGCGAGCCCGGGACATTTCCGGACCGTTCTCCCAATCCTCCAGCTCGGCGGCATCGGCCTCGGCGCGAAGAAGCGCCGCCTCGGCCTGGGCACGTTCGCGCTGCAGGTCCGCCGGATTGAGCGTGACGAGCGCATCACCCGCAGCGACGCGGTCGCCGACATGCACGTGCAGGGTCTCGATCACGCCTTCATAGGGGGCGAGCAGATCCGCACGGTCACCGGGACTGATGCGGCCGGTAAAACCAAGCACGATCTCGACGGGACGGGGTTCCAGGAGCAGGCTTTGCGTCGCACCCGCAGGTGCACCCGCTCCCGGGCCGCACCCGGGGGACAGCGTGAGCAGCGCTGCAGCTGCAATCAGGGTTCGAGCGTGATGCGCCATGTTTCAAGCGTACTCCCGATTTGCTGGTCCAGCGCGGTCAGCGCGTTGAGGTAGGCGATCTCGGCTGCAAGCGCCTGGATGTCGGCCGTGCGCAGGCCGGCCTGCAGCGAGAGAATCTCGAAGTTCGAGGTCCGGCCGGCCTGCAGCTTTTCCTGCTCCAGTTCCAGGGCGCGTTCGGCGAGGTCTCGCGCCCGGCGTGCCGTCTCCACCTGACGCCATCGCGCCTCGACCTGCTGCACCGCGTCGCGCACCTGAACCTCGATGGCCTGGGCCAGATCCGCCGATCGCAGCTCCGCCAGATCGAGGCTGGTGCGGGCGCGCACCACGCCCTGTTCGGCCGACACATCGCCCAAGGGAATCTCCACGCGCAGGCCAGCCGTTACATCCGTCTCATCCTCATAGACTTCCGCCAGTCCCTGTTCGGCGCCCCGCTGCGTAACCGCACCGAACAGGGAGACATCCCAGCGCCGGCGATCCCGCGCCAGCACAAGGGATTGGCGGGCCTGCTGGACAGCAATCTCCTGCGCCAGCACATCCACACGATTGTCCAAGGCCAGCCGCACCGCGCGAACAGTATCGACGGCGACATATTCTGCATCGACAGGGCCGGCGGCCTCGATGTTCGTTCGCGGATCGAGTGCAAGAAGGCGGGTCAATGCAAGCTGGGCACTGTTGAGGGCCTGCTCGGCCTGCAGGCGGGCGACATCCTGGGCCGCGACGGCCGACTCGGTCTGCACGATATCGGCCGCCGCCATCCGGCCCGCCTCGACGAGACGGCGATTGGTCTCCAGCAGGGCCCGCGCCCGTTCCAGCGATATGTCGGCCAGCCGGACCTGTTCCTGCGCCTGCATCAAGGCGCGATAGGCAAAGACGATCGCGGTAATCGTATCCGACACGGTGCCTTCCAGCCGGAGACGGTTGATCCGTTCCTGCAGCCGCGCGATCCGGACCGGGGCAAGATTGACCTCGGGCCCGGCACCACGGACCAGTGGCTGGCTGACACTCACGGTTGCCGATTGGGACAGACCCCCGCCCGCCCCGCCGAGCCGTTCGGTAAGCTGCCAGGTAAAATCGATCTGCGTGCCCAGTGGCGTCACAAGGCCTATCCCCGGCGAGACCGATGCCTCGGACCGGGTGACGCCCCCGGACACCCGGCGAACGACTTCCGCACGCACTTCGCCGCGCGGCGCAAAGGCCCGCTCGGCTACATAGAGATCGAACCGTTCGGCCGCGCGCTGCAGATGGGCAGCCTGGACCGTCCGGTTCCGGCGCAGCCCCAGCGCGACAGCCTCGTCGAGCGTGATCTCGATCACCTGTCCGCCCGGAAGGGGATTGTCCGGCGGCGACGGCACACCGGCGAGCGGGTCCGGTTGAGGCAATCGTTGCCGGGCCTCCGCCGGAGCCCGGTGCACCGCCAGGGCGGCCACCGCAAGGAGAAGGGCAAGACTATTCCGCACGCAAGGCCTCGATCGGATCGACCCGGGCAGCAGCGAAGGCGGGATAAAGACCAAAGGCACCACCGACGAGAACCGCCACGGCAGGGCCGAGCATGGGTATCCACCACGCCGCCACATAGTCCCAGCCGGACAGCAGGGAAAACAATACGGTAACGCTCATGCCGAGCGCCGCCCCCAGCATGCCACCGCCGAGTGACAGGATCGCGGCCTCGATCGCGAACAGGGTGCGTATATCGGCCGGGGTGGCACCAAGCGCCGCCCGCAGGCCGATTTCGCGGCGGCGTTCCATCACACTCATCAGCATGACATTCAGCACGCCAATCCCGCCGACCACCAAGGATATCCCTCCGATCCCCGCCAGCAAGCGTGCAATGAGACCCGTTTGGCGCTTCATGGCCGCGATCATCTCGCGCGCGCTGCGCACGGTCACCGTCGCGGTGGCATTGCCCAGCGCCGCCGCGAGACGCGGCCCTGTCCGGTCTGGATCGGCTTCGGGTTGCAGCCTTACCAATGCCACGGTGGGATCCCCGGCTGCCAGGGCGCGCCGGGCGCAGGAGAGGGGGATCAGGATCGATCGGTCATAATCGACGGGGCTGAGTGCCTCCAGCGGCGCCGGTTCAAGCACGCCGACCAGCGTGAAGACATAACCCGCCAGGCTGAGCCGCTCGCCCGGTTCGAGGACGGCCTGGCCGGCCGTCAGATCGCGAGCGACGACTGATCCGGCAACGGCGACAGGGACACAGGCATCGAACGGACCCAGCGCGCGGCCGCGCGCGACGTCCAGCCCGGCAACCGGGAAGATGGCCGGGGTAACGGCGACGATCATGGCGTCTTCTTCCGCAACCTGCCGCCTGTTCAACGGCCGCACCCCGTCCCGCCCGATGGCCAGCGGTGTGGCTTCAACCACATCGGGATCGCTTGCAGGGAGCCGCTCTATCGTTTCGCGATCGAGACGGACCGGGCCTTCGCCGGCCGGAATGCCGCGCAGGACCAGCATGTCGACCCCCATCTGCTCGAACCGCTTCAGCGTCTCGGCCTGGGCGACATGTCCGAGATTGGTCAGCGCCACGATCGCTGCTGCACCGATGACGATGCCCAGCAGCGCCAGCAGTGAGCGCGCACCCTGCCCCCTCAGATTGGTCAGCGCTTCGAGGGCAAGCGCTGCCGGTGGCGGCCCCGCCCTCATGCCGCCTCCCCCGCCACCCGGCCGTCCCGGATGTTGATCGTGCGGTCGCAGCGGGCTGCTGCTTCACGGTCATGCGTCACCATGACGATGGTGACGCCCAGGCGCTCATTCACATCGCGCAGGAGATCGAGCGCGGCACCGGCACTGACACTGTCCAGGCTGCCGGTCGGCTCGTCTGCCAGCACCAGTGCGGGCTCACCGACCAGGGCGCGCGCCAGCGCGACGCGCTGGCGCTGCCCGCCGGACAGGGCCTCCGGCCGATGCGCGGCACGATCCGAAAGGCCGACCTTGTCGAGCGCAGCAAGTGCCTTTGCCCGGCGCTCGATCCGCCCGACGCCGCGATGAAACAGCGGCAGCGCGACATTCTCCCAGGCTGTCAGGCGGGGCAGAAGCTGGAAGGACTGGAAGACGAAGCCGATGAGCCGGTTGCGAAGGCGGGCGGCCTCTGCCCGGCCGGCAAGCACGACCCGCTCGCCACCGAGCGACACATCCCCGGCATCCGGCTTGTCCAGCAAGCCGATGATATTGAGCAAAGTACTCTTGCCGGACCCGGACGGTCCGCACACGGCCACGAATCCACCGGCTTCCACATGGAGCGACACATCGTCGAGCGCGGTCACACGGCCCACGCCGTCCCCATACGTTTTCGTGACACCTGTCAACGCCAGCAAACCGTGTCCTCCAGCACAGATGCTACCTCCACTGTGCTCCACATCAAGCCCAAGTACGAACGACGAAGGAGCCGGGCACGCGATACGTGCCCGGCTCCCGTCGTGTTCCACCAGAAAGTGGAGACCGAATTCAGCTCAGCGAGCCATCAACGTAGCAATCGCTCGGCGTTCCCGACACGGTCACATTGTTGAAGGTGAGCGTATTGGTGGTGTGGTTGAAGTCGGCCACCACCGTATCGAAGCAGGAGCCAAGGACAGAGGACGCACCGATCGAGAGCGTCACTTCATTGGCTCCGGGGCCCCAAGCGGCCGTCCAGGTACCAGACGGCGAAACCACGCCGCCGCACAGGAAGCTGCCCGGCGCAAAGCTGCGGCCGGTAATCGTCGGGTCGCCGGATCCGTCAATGCTCAGATTGACGGTGACAACACAGTCGATCTGAATGCTCTGCTCCAGGCTGAGCGTGCCGGAAATCGTCTGGTTGGTATTCGGCGGCCAGGCAGCCAGAGCCGGAGCGGCGGTGACGGCCATGCCGAATACGGCTGCCATGAGCGTGGTCTTGATTTTCATCGTATTTCCTCCATTTGAGTTGCGGTCAGCGCGGGCCCGTCTGACGATTGATTTCACTGAACGCTTGAACAGATCCGGCACCGCGCCTTCCGGGCCCGGGAAAGGCGCCGGGCGCAGAGGGGCGCGCCCGGCACGAGGTGCAGGAGGAGAGGCAGACTTGCCTCTCACGGTCGCACGCGCCTCGCGGCACGGGCGATACGGACAGCTCCAGACACACGCTCCGGAGCAATTCACGCAGATGAAGTTCGCGACCTCAGTCGCTGATGACACAGGACGAATGCATCCGTCCGGCTAGCCTTCATCTGCCCGTTGGCGAAACTTTGGGTAGCATGCCAACACAGCACTCCGGAGTCAAATTATTATTTGAAAACAAATACTTATATAAATTTGTATATAGATTCTTGCCCCACGGAGACGCCTCCGAAGGAAGTGAAGGCCCGCACCGCAGACGGCGGCCGGAGCAGCACTGGCTCACACGCCGGATCCGTTGGATCCGGGCATCACCACTACGCGAGCCCTTGCCTCGCGGCCGGCTCGCCCCCCTATCGGCTAACTGTCTGCGGGCTCCGGAAGGGGTCCGCTGATCTTGCATGGCCACCGCAAGGCCGCAGGAGCGTCCCTCTCCCGCTTTCGTCGCGGACCGCCTGGCGGAATCAGGCCCGGCATCGCGTGAAGGAAGCCCGGCCGGACACAGTGCAGGGCGGGCACCCGAGGTGCCCGCCCCTTGCCTGACGGCTAAAAGGCAGCCCGTACGCTGACACCCCAGATCTGGGGATCGAGCGTGAACACATTGGTCGAAAGACCCGTATCGTCGCTGTTGGTGAAGGCGTCGACGATCGGCGCATCGTCGAACACGTTCTTGATATAGCCCTCGACGACGAAACCATCGCGCGGCCGCATCAGGGTCACCGAGACGTTGAGGTTCTCCCAGGACTCCAGCTGGTCGTATTCGGTGTTGTAGACCCGGAAATAGCTTTCACCCTGCCAGTAGTAGTCGGCCCGCGGGGTCAGCTCCCACTCACCGAAATGGAAGGTGTACTGGGCACCGACATTCAGCGTCCAGTTGGGCGCATTGGGCAGCTCATTGCCGCTCAGGTCGGTCTCGAAACCACGCCCCCCATTCGGGGCATCTTCGAGCGGATTGTACTCGAATCCATAGAACAGCCAGTAAGGCAGAGTGGTATTGAAGTCCGGATCGAAGGCGCCGAACCGCGCCGCACCACCGCAGAGCGCGGAGAGGGCGTTGGAGGTCACCACTCCGAAGATCGGCGCCCTTTGAAGTATGGTCTCGACATGCTCGGTCGGCGCAATGCAGTTCGACGGGACCTGCACCCAGGGCCGGATCACGGTCCAGCCATCATTTCCCGCCGTCCGGTTCATGACATCGATGGACCCTTCGCCATCGGCGATGCGGGTGTTGAGGTAACCGAGATTTCCGTCGATCTGGAAGTCGGGCGTCGGACGGTACATCGCCTCCAGCTCCAGCCCCCAGATCCGGGCGTCGAAGTTTTCGTTGAGCGAGATCCGGTCGACGATCTGCGACACCTGGTAGTCTTCATAATCGTACCAGAAACCCGTCAGATTCAGCATGCCGCGCCCGCTGGCGAAGGTATTTTTGGTGCCGACTTCGAAGGCGTTGACATATTCCGGCTCGAACGTGCCTTCGAGCGGCTGGTACTGGATCACTTCGGGGTTGATCTCGGCCCGCGGCGGATTTGTGCCGCCGCCCTTATAGCCACGCGAGAACGACGCATAGACAAGCGTATCCTCGGTAAAGGACAAATCCGGCATCCAGTCGATCACGGCCCGGCCGGTCAGGGCCTCCCAGCCCAGTTCGACATCGGGGTCGGCCTGATAACCGCGGCGGGAATATCCGCCGGAAGACGGCCCCGGACCGCCATCCGACTGTGCGCCCAGCAGAAGCTGGCTGGGATAGGGGGTCGCAGTCTTTTGGTCGTCCGTGTAGCGAAGGCCGAGCGTCAGACGCAGTTCGGGGCTGAGTTCCCAATACCCCTCGCCGAAGACGGCCCAGGAACGGGTCTCCACAACATTCCGGCTGCGGAAATAGTTATGCCCGTCGCCAGCCAGATTGTCTATCGGCGTCGGGTCGACATAAACGCATTCCGTGGCGCTCGGATCAGATCCGGCCTTGTAGTTCTCGTCGCAGGGGCTCGACGAGCCAATTCCCCCGTCCTGATTATAGTAGTATTCAGACAACGCCGTGAAAAGATTGTTGAAAACGAAGTAGTCATCCTGCGACTCGAACTCCAGATAATTCGCACCCAGGCTGAAATTGAAGCTCCCTTCGAAGTCGGATTGCAGCCGCACTTCCTGATACCATTGCGAATTGTCCGAACGACTCAGATCGGCCGACAGCATACGGGACGACGCGCCGAGTTGTGGGTCGGTATAGATGCCACCCGGCGACAGAGGCGACGGCGCGGGGTTGCCACTATTGTCCACCCGCAGGCTGGTGTCCGGGAAAATGGGATCGGACAGGAACCGTCCGTAATCCTGCGTCGCCCAGTAGTCGTCTTTGGCATAGGCCGTCTGCGAGTACAGCGTCAGATCATCGGTAAGTTCGAACGCCAGATTGAGCTGAAAGACGTCGTTCTCGGCCCGGAAACGCGGGTCGATCGCAGCATGGATCTCCCGCAAGTCGCGGGAAACGGTCGCTCCTGCATACGGATCCGTACCGAAGGTGGGAATGTCGAGGCGCGTGCCGTCGGACGAGAGTCCCTGGTAGAGCAGCATGCTGCCGGCCCGAACGATGGTCAGGGATCCGCCATTGGGCGCGTCGTAGGCTGCGTCCTCGAACAGGGAGCTCGGCAGGCAGCCCTGGCTCAGCTGGTTTTGCAGAAGATCACCGGAATCGATCGTCCCGGCGACGAAAGTCGGTACCGTCGTGCTGCCCACCTGGGTCGGTCCCGGATCCGTCGTGCACAATTGCTTGCCGGTGCGCGAACGATTGTCGTCTTCCTCGAAATGTTCCCAGATCAGGCTGGCGCTGAAACGTTCGGTCGGTTCCCAAAGGGCGGAGACCCGCGTGGACCACAGGTCGCGGTCATTCACATGCCGGTCCGTGAAACTGTTGTAGTCGAATCCGCTGCGCTGGGTCGAGGCGCCGGCCACCCGAATCGCGAAAGTGTCGCCGACCGGAATGTTGATGTATCCGCGCAGGCGGCGGCTGTCATAACCGCCGACCTCTGCCTCGATCGAGCCACCGAACACACCGGTTTCCGGCAGGTTGGGGAGCATGTTGACCACACCGCCCGTCGCGTTGCGGCCGTAGAGCGTGCCTTGCGGCCCGCGCAGCACCTCGACGCGCTGTACGTCGAAATACTCCTGCTCGAACAGCCGGTTCCGGATCAGCGGCACATTGTTGAAGCTGATCGCGACGGCCGGATCGCTGGCCGCGGAAATGGCCTTGGTCCCGATCCCGCGGATCGAGAAGTTGAACATCGAGAAGTTGTTCTTCGAAAAGGCGACGTTCGGGATCGCCCGAAGCAGTTCCGACCCGCCCTCGATGCCGCGCAGATTGAGATCCTCGGCCGTAAAGGCCGACACCGCAATCGGCACATCCTGGATCACTTCCTCGCGTTTCTGCGCCGTTACGGTGATAACGTCGCCGGAAAAGCGGCGCTCATTCTCGGTTTCCGTCTCGTCCGCGGACTGCGCGAAGGCAGTACCCCCCGCCAGAACAAGAACAGCAGTCGATACGCCGGCCTTCAGACAGGCGCGCCCGGTTGCGATAGCTCGCATTTATCTTCCTCCCTCTTGCCGATTCCCGGAAGCCACTCTTCAGGCGGCCTTGGCGGGTACACGGCGATCCGCCGGTTCTTTTCCTCGCAGACAGCGGCGGCTCTGCCTTGCGTGCATATCGGTGCAGTTATTCACGGCAGTGTCAATACTATTGATACCAATGTCAGTAAGATTTTTTCTATCGCTACGTGCTCAAGGCCACACCTCGCGAAAAGGTTCCGCTGTGCGCAAGCCTTCCCGGCAAGGCGTCTGGCCCTCGCCGCTTGTGTTAACCCGGTGTTCAGTCTAGGAGACAGCCGCTATCTACATCGAAGTAACCAACCAATATGCCAAAAGAGAAGACCGTTCAGAAACGCCGCCGGCGGACGCCGGACGAGGCACGAAGCGAGGCCCTTGCCGCGGCGCGCTCCCTGCTGCTCCAGGCCGGACCGGATGCCGTCACACTGTCCGCTGTGGCCAAGAAGATCGGCGTGACCCACGCCAACCTGATCCACCATTTCGGATCGGCCTCCGACCTGCAGGCGGCCCTGATGGGGTCGATGGTGGACGATCTGCGCGACGCACTCGACGCAGCCGTAGCCCGACTTCGCACGGACGAGAGCGCCCCCCGCGAACTGGTGGATGCCGTGTTCGACGCCTTCGGTGAGGGCGGTGCCGGACGGCTGGCCTCCTGGATCGTGATGACCGGTGACACCTCCCGGCTCGAACCGGTGCGCCAGGCTGTACTGGGCGTGGTCGATGCGGTCGACGAGATGGCCGGACACGATCCGCAGCTGCCCCGCGAGCGGATCAAGGCAGCGGTTCTCTTCATTGCGCTGAGCGCTTTCGGCGATGCCCTGATCGGTCCGCCGCTGCGGGACATTCTCGGCCAGGATGACAAGGCCAGCCGCCGGATCATGGCCGACTTGCTGCCGGCCTTCCTAGAGCGCCCAAAGGATGCTGACTGACCCTCAGTCGGCCCGTGTCCAGACCCGGGTCCGGCAGAAGAAGGCCACACAGCCCTTCACTTCCAGACTTCCGTCTTCGCGCAGGCGCAGCTCTCCATTGCGGGCACCGTCGCCGGACTGGGGGTCGTAGACGGGGCCGCCTTCCCATTCGCGCGGTCCGCCGGAGAAGTCCTGCAGCACGACGAGCCCGTCCAGAGGCCGGTCGCGCAGGCTGCGATCGGAGTTGCGCACGTCCCGCTGGTCAGGGTTCTCTCGCAGCGCGTCCGCATCGACAAGCCGGCCGCACAGCGCGTCGTCGCAGCGGTAGATTTCCACCTTGCCGCCTGCCGAGCCGGTGGCCCAGAGGCCGGTGATGTCCGGCATGTTGTCAGCATGGGCGGCCGGTGCAGCCATCAGCAGACCGGCCAGCAGAGGCAGGTATCCGGATCTCATGCGGGGCTCTCCTGCTCCTTGAACATGTTCAGCGACTCCAGGGCGCCTTCGACCAGTTCTCGATCGTCCGTATGCCAGGGGTGAAAGCCGGGGCGCATATATCCGAAAGCACCCTGCACCAGCACCCGCATGGGACCGGGACGACCATACAGGAAAGCGAGCAGACGCATCCAGGTTCCAAAATTGTTCAAACCGTCCTGTTTGAGCAGATCCGCGGTGTTGCGATAGATCACCCAGTGGAACCGCACCGTTGCGGTCGCCATCACGACACAACGCCGGGCCCAGCGGCGAATGCCGGGCAATTTTCGGGTCACGCTGTTCCAGGTATCGAAGGCCACCGCCTTGTGCTCGATCTCCTCGATCGCGTGCCAGCGCCACAGGCGGAACGCCTCGGGGCTGACCCCGTCGAGGTATTTCGGGTCGGCCAGCACGCCATGGGCCAGCACGGCCGTGAAGTGTTCGAGTGCACAGGTCGCGGCCAGCTGAATCTGGTGCGGTCGCGACTTGGCCCAGCTCACCGTGACCCGCGTGCGCTCTTCCAGTGGCCGGATGTCATAACCGGCATCCTCGGCCTGCCGGTTGAACACGGCGTGTTCCCGCGAATGCATGGATTCCTGGTACATGAAGTCGTCGATCTGGCTGCGCAGCGGCTCCTCGGTGCGATCGCGATAGCGCTTGATCGACTGCATGAAGAACTTCTCGCCAAGCGGGAAGGTTGAGGACAGCGCGTTGAAGAAAGCCGTCCGTCCCGGATCCCCCCCATGCCACCAGCGTGGATTGGGCGTATCGCGGCCAAACCGCATGTCGCGCCGCTGGATGACCAGATCGCTGGGAGTTCCGGAATTGGATGCCATGGGTGCCTCTCTCGCGCCACTATTTACATTGACGTTAATGTCAATAGCGAACCGGGCGACCTTTGACAAGGCCTGCCGGGCATTACAAATGCGACAGAGGCGCGCTCAGGCGCGATCCGAAAGGGAAAGTATCTCGACCCGCTCGCCAACGGCCATCGCCTGGGCACCGGCTGGCCGCCGGATCAGGCAATCGGCCTGTACGAGCGCCGAAAGTGCCGAGGAGTCCTGGTTGGGCAATGGCGCGACATGACCGGCGTCGTCGCGCGTGGCACGCAGATAGGTTTCCCGCCAGTCATTGGCTTCGAGCGCGACGGCAAGGGGGGCCTGCGCGAAGACGGCGACCGCTGCACCGCCGCCCAGCCGCGCCAGCGCCGGACGCAGGAAGAGGCGCGCCATGACCAGGGCCGAAACCGGATTGCCCGGCAAGCCAAGCACCGGGTGCCCCTCGACTATGCCGAACCAGGTCGGCTTGCCCGGCCTCGCCGCAATCCGCTCGAATGCGAACCGGCCGCCATCGGCCTGGAAGACCGCGCGCAGATGATCATGCCCGCCGACCGATGCGCCGCCGACCGTCACCGTCAGGTCGCCGTCGCGCCCGTGGTAAAGCGCGTCCCGGACCGCTTCGGGCCGGTCGCGGGCGATGCCCAGATAGACCGGTTCCCCGCCCCAGATGCGGACCAGTTCCACCAGCCCGGGAGCGACCGAGTTGACGATCTGCGAAGGACCGGCGGCGGGTTCACCGGGCTCGACCAGCTCGTCACCCGTCGCCAGGATCGCCACGCGGGGTCGCGGGTGAATGTGAAGGGTTGCGACACGCGCCGCGGCCGCCAGCGCGACAGCGTCCGGCGACAGGCGGCGCCCGGCCTCAAGCAGACGATCTCCACGGGAAAAGTCCGTACCCGCCGGCCGGATATTGGCCATCGGGCGCGATGTGTCGGCGAGACGGACAGCATCGCCCGAACGCGAGGCCTTTTCCTGCATCACGACCTGGTCGGCCCCGTCCGGCACCGGCGCTCCGGTGGATATTCGCACGGCCTCGCCCGGCCCGACCTGCCGGCTAAAGGCATGCCCGGCCGCCGCCTCACCAACCAAGCGCAGCGCTTCTGGTCCAGCGGCGAGATCGGCCGAGCGGACGGCATAACCGTCCATCGCTGATGCGGCGAACGGCGGCTGTGTCCATTGCGCGACCAGCGGCTTGGCCAGGAAAGCGCCCCCGCAGTCTGCGAGCGGCCGCTCGACCGGCACCAGCGGCGACAGAGCTGCAAGCATCGCATCCAGGGCTGCATCAACGGCCGGCATGGCGGGGTCGCTCATGTCAGCGCTCCGTCAGCCGGGGGATGAGTTCGACCAGATTGCAGGGCCGGTGCGTCCGGTCGAATTCGATCCGCAGCACTTTATTCCAGGCGTCGCGGCAGCCGCCGCTCGAGCCCGGCACGGCAAACAGATAGGTGCCGCCGGCGATGCCGGCCGTTGCCCTTGATTGTATCGTCGAGACGCCGACCGAGGCATAGCTGACCTGGTGAAAGACCGCCGCGAACCCGTCCATCTCCTTGTCATAGGCACCGCGGAAGGCTTCCGGCGTGACGTCGCGCCCGGTCAGACCGGTTCCGCCCGTGGCAATCACGGCATGAATGTCGGGGTTGGCGATCCAGACGTCCAGCTGCGTGCGGATCGCCGTCACATCGTCCGGCACGATGGCATGGTCCATGACGCGGTGACCATCGGCCGAGATGGCCTCGCGCAACCAGGGACCTGTCTTGTCCGTTGCCGCATCGCGCGTATCGGAGACCGTCATGACGGCAAAACCGACCTGATCCGGAATAGCACCCATTCACCCGCTCCCTTGCTCGACTGCCAACGAAGTGGGCCTGTTCTGCCACCGGCACAAGTGGCCGGCAAAACCCGGCCGTCGAAGTACGCGCAAACACCCGTCACAAAGCCGCGAGCGGTCGTGACAGTGAAACAATCTATGGCTCCACCTGATAAAATCGATTTGATTCATAAGGCGCCGCCCGTCATCCTTCGAGCAGTATTGATGAGTAAATCGGCATCCACGCATTCAAGACATGATCGGAGACATCATGGACGGCAATGATACGCAATCACTCGGCAAATGCCCGGTGATGCATGGAGGAATGACGTCTGGCCGCGCATCGGTGATGGACTGGTGGCCCAATGCGCTGAACCTCGACATCCTTCACCAGCACGACACCAAGACGAACCCGCTGGGCAAGGACTTCAACTATCGCGAAGCCCTGAAAACCCTCGACGTCGAGGCCCTCAAGAAGGACGTCACGGACCTCATGACCGACAGCCAGGACTGGTGGCCGGCCGATTGGGGTCATTATGGCGGCCTGATGATCCGCATGGCCTGGCACGCGGCCGGCTCCTACCGCCTGGCCGACGGCCGCGGCGGCGGCGGCACCGGCAATCAGCGTTTCGCCCCGCTGAATTCCTGGCCGGACAATGTCAGTCTCGACAAGGCACGCCGCCTGCTCTGGCCGATCAAGAAGAAGTACGGCAATGCCGTCTCCTGGGCCGACCTGATCATCCTGGCCGGCAATATCGCCTATGAATCCATGGGGCTGAAGACATTCGGCTTCGCCTTCGGCCGGGAAGACATCTGGCATCCGGAGAAGGACACCTATTGGGGCGCCGAGAAGGAATGGCTCGCCCCGAGCGATGGCCGCTATGAGAATGTCGACGATCCGTCGACGATGGAGAACCCGCTGGCCGCTGTGCAGATGGGCCTGATCTACGTCAATCCGGAAGGCGTCAACGGTCAGCCGGACCCGCTGAAGACCGCGGCACAGGTGCGCGAGACCTTTGCCCGCATGGCGATGGACGACGAGGAAACCGCCGCCCTGACCGCCGGGGGTCACACGGTCGGCAAGACCCATGGCAATGGCGATGCCGGCGCGCTCGGCCCGGATCCGGAATCCGCCGGTGTCGAGGAGCAGGGCTTCGGCTGGGCCAATCCCAATATGGGCGGCAAGGCAGCCAATGCGGTCACCTCGGGCCTGGAAGGTGCCTGGACGACCCATCCGACCACGTTCGATATGGGCTATTTCGACCTGCTGTTCGGCTATGAGTGGGAGCTGAAGAAGAGCCCTGCCGGTGCCTGGCAATGGGAACCGGTCGACATCAAGGAAGAGGACAAGCCGGTCGATGCGACCGACCCGTCCATCCGGCACAACCCCATGATGACCGATGCCGACATGGCGATGAAGATGGATCCGGCCTACCGGGCCATCTGCGAGAAATTCATGGCCGATCCGGCCTATTTCCGCGACACCTTCGCCCGGGCCTGGTTCAAGCTGACGCACCGCGACATGGGGCCGAAGGCGCGCTATGTCGGCCCGGACGTGCCGGCCGAAGACCTGATCTGGCAGGACCCGGTTCCGGCCGGCCCGACAAATTACGATATCGGCGCCATCAAGTCGAAGATCGCTGCCAGCGGCCTGTCGACGGCCGAACTCGTCGCTACCGCCTGGGACAGCGCCCGCACCTATCGCGGGTCGGACATGCGCGGCGGCGCAAACGGCGCCCGTATCCGTCTGGCACCCCAGAAGGACTGGGAGGGCAATGAACCGCAGCGCCTCGCCAAGGTGTTGGGTGTTCTCGAACCCATCGCGAAGGAATACGGGGCCAGCCTGGCCGACGTGATCGTGCTGGGCGGCAATGTCGGTGTCGAGCGTGCGGCCGCTGCCGCGGGTGTCGGCATAACCGTGCCCTTCGCACCGGGCCGCGGCGATGCAACCGACGCTATGACCGACGCCGACAGCTTCGACGTTCTCGAGCCCATTCATGACGGCTACCGGAACTGGCTGAAGAAGGACTATGCGGTCAGCCCGGAAGAGCTGATGCTCGACCGGACCCAGCTGATGACGCTGACGGCGCCGGAGATGACGGTTCTGGTCGGCGGGATGCGGGTGCTCGGTACCAATCACGGCGGCACCAAGCATGGCGTCTTCACCGACCGCGAAGGCGCGCTGACAACCGACTTCTTCGTCAACCTCACCGATATGGCAAATGCCTGGAAGCCGGCAGGCGACGGGATCTACGAGGTCCGTGACCGCAAGACCGGCCAGACGAAGTGGACCGCGACCCGGCTTGACTTGGTCTTCGGCTCCAATTCGGTCCTGCGGGCCTATGCCGAGGTCTATGCCCAGGACGACGCGCAGGAGAAGTTCGTGAAGGACTTCGTGGCGGCCTGGACCAAGGTGATGGACCTCGACCGGTTCGACATCCACTAGGACAGTCAAAACACGCCCTGAGACAGCAAGGAGCGGACCCGGCAGGGCCCGCTCCTTTTTCTTCGCCGTCTTGCCGGATTACCGTCCGAGGCTGAGCGGGAGTCTGAGGTTGATGCGTGCGGAGTTGGCTTTGAAGTCGCCGTCTCCGATGCCGGCGAGGCTGACTTCCAGGCCGAGCATGGCGCCATTGGCGAAGACGGCA